>Ga0070729_10003568_pt1 | contig 17886 bp, 16 predicted proteins | sample tdDd472_FD_66725 | JGI IMG/M metagenome (GOLD analysis project Ga0070729, IMG submission 66725) | Marine sediment microbial communities from the Atlantic coast under amendment with organic carbon and nitrate - tdDd47.2 | ecosystem: Environmental > Aquatic > Marine > Coastal > Sediment | place... | reverse complement strand
CGCCCTTCGCGATTGACTCGCACGGCCACCAACGGCCGTGCTCGGGGCTTCGCCCCGTCGGGCCTTAGGCCCTCCGTCCAAATTGCTGGCGCAATTAGTCGAACGGAGGCGTTGATCGCTAACAAACCCAACAAACAAAAAAAGCCCACCCCGGAAGGGGTGAGCTTTTCTTGTTTGGCGCGCCCGGAGCGATTCGAACGCCCGACCCTCGGTTTCGTAGACCGATGCTCTATCCAGCTGAGCTACGGGCGCATAAAACAGTGAAACCTTGTTGATTGCAGGAGCCGGAGCGCCTGCGGGTGGCGAATTTTAGCCAAACTTGCCGCAGATTCCTATGCCTAGGCCTGTCTATTTCTCAAAAAAGCCGCAAGGCCTGTGCTGCATGACGCTCAGGCGTTGTCCTGCTCCACGTTAATGCCCTGCAATTCCCCGTCAAAGCTCGTATAGCTGATAACCATCGGTTGGCAGCAGACCTGACAGTCTTCTATATAGGTCTGTTCGGGCACGCTCAGGTCCAGTTCGATGGTGAACTGTTCCCAGCAGTAGGGGCAGGCGATAGAGGGGTGTTCCAGCACAGCCGGCTAGAAGTTGTCTTTGCGGCCGCGGATCTCGGCAAAGACTTCGGTGTCGCTGGCATCCGGCATGTTCAGCGCTGCGCGAATCCCCGGACTGTCAGGGCGCAGAAACGGATTCGTCAGCTTCTCGATTTTCAGGCTGGTCGGTACAGTGGGTTCACCGGCTGCGCGCAGTTCATCAACCCGAGCAGCACGGGCACTGAGCTCTTCATTCTCCGGATCAACGGTTACGGCGAACTGCGCGTTCGATTGGGTGTACTCATGGGCACAATATATAAGTGTGTGATCAGGCCACTTCAGCAGTTTCTGCAGTGAAGTCCACATTTGTTCCGCAGTGCCTTCGAATAAACGGCCGCAACCCATTGAGAACAATGTGTCGCCGACAAACGCAATGTTGTAGGTCTTGAAGCGGTAGACGATATGCCCTTTGGTGTGGCCCGGCGTATTCAACACTTCAACCTCATGCGTGCCAAAGCGGAACGGAGCGCTTTCACCCACTTCAATATCTATGCCGGGAATGCGTTCGGCATCAGCGACAGGGCCGACAATGGTGCAACCGGTTTTCTCTTTCAGCTCGAGGTTACCGCCGGCATGGTCCCAATGATGATGTGTGTTGAGGATGTGCGTCAGTGTCCAGCCGGTGTCTGCAAGTGCCTGTTCTACTGCAGCTACATCCGGAGTATCGATGCATGCAGTGAGGCCGCTATCGGCGCAGTGCACCAGATAACCGTAGTTGTCACTCAGGCAGGCAAACTGATGCACTTTAAGCGGCGGGTCGAGCTTGCGTTTGGCCGGTTCCGACCAGGGGTGTTTTTCCGGATCGCGCTTCATTGGCGTTACTTTTCCAGCAGCCGCGGCATCAGTTCGACAAGGTTGCAGGGTTTCGTGCGGTAGTCGAGCTGAGCAGAAATCAGCTTGTCCCAGCCATCTTTGCAGGCGCCGGTCGAGCCGGGCAGGCAGAAAATATAAGTGCCATTCGCTACACCCGCCAGACAGCGCGACTGCAGTGTCGATGTGCCGATATTTTCATACGACAACACCCGGAACATTTCACCGAATCCGTCGATGACTTTATCAAGCAACGGTTGCACAGCCTCGGGAGTACCGTCGCGCCCGGTAATACCGGTGCCGCCCGTGCTGATAACTACCTGCACATTGTCGTCGGCAACCCACTGCGAAATACTGGCGCGGATTTTATAGATGTCGTCCGGTTCAATGCGTTTGTCGGCCAGTTTATGGCCCGCGGATTCCAGCCGGTCGCGTAATACAGCGCCCGATTTATCCGTGGCTTCATCGCGGCTGTCGGAGACAGTCAGGATCGCAATATTTAGCGGCACAAAGCTGCGGTTGGTGTTGTTGTCGTGACTCATGGTGCAAGCATAGCAGTGTTCGGGCAGAGTTTTTGCTGTCTACCAGCGGTATAGGCGGGCCGGCTGGCCTGCTGGAAACGATGATTCGGCTGCATCGAGTTCGATAAACCCGTCGGTATTTGCCAGAGCAATAAAATCGCCCGACGTGTTGGTGGTTTTCGGTGTGGCCAGTGTTCGACCTGCTTCGGTGGACAATGTCACCGGGACGAACCACGTTAGCGGCGGTTCAAACTGCAACGGTATATCCAGCGTCACACTTTCGGGGTTTGCGGCGAGGCCGGTTGCGTGATGCAACGCCGGTATCACGTAGCGGGTAAGACACACCAAGGTCGAGACGGGGTTGCCGGGGAGGGCAAACACCGGCTGTCCGGTCTGGCTCACCCCGAACCACATCGGTAACCCAGGCCGCTGGGTGATTTTGTGGAAAATGACCTCAATGCCGAGTTCAGCGAGTACCGTCGGGATGTAATCAAATTTGCCCATCGATACGCCGCCGCTCAGCACCAGCACATCGTGGTTATCGAGCAGTGCACTCAGCGAGTCGCGCAGCGCATCGGCATCATCGGCAATATGGCTGCGGTTCACCCGGTTGAACCCGTGTTGTTGCAGGCTGGCCTGGATGGCGCGGTCGTTGGAGGAGCGAATCTGGGTGTCGCTGATCGGTTCTCCGACATCAACCAGTTCATCGCCGGTTGATACCACGGCAATAGACGGCAGCCGTACGACACTCACTTCTGCTTTGCCCGCGGCGGTTAGTGCCGCCATTTCCGGCCCGCGCACCCGTGTGCCGGTGCGCATCAGCACATCACCTTTGGCATGGTCGGACGCGCGCCGGTGAACAAACTGCCCGGCTTCGCAGCAATAGCCTTCTTCAACAGTCGCGGAAATAGTTGCTGAATCGTTTTCAATGCTGATGCGTTCAACCGGTATGACTGCATCGGCACCATCGGGCATTGCGGCGCCCGTCATAATTTCGCGACAGGCTTCCGTCGATTCGAGTGCGGTGGCATCGGCACCGGCTGCCTGCACACCTTCTATAGGAAGGCTGCGGGTAGTTGCCGTCGTTCCGGCCGCGACAGCGATGCCGTCCATAGTGGCGCGGTCAAACGGGGGTTGGTCGCGCTCTGCAATAACGTCTTCGGCCAGAACCCTGCCGTTAGCGTCTTCCAGTGGTACAGCTTCGGCTTTATATCGGGGCATATGCCCGTTAATCAGTTCCTCTGCTTCGGCAACACTGATGCGAAAGGGGAAATCAGCGGGGGAATCGGCCGGGAAATCGTTGTGGCTCATTCACTGTCCCCGGCAACGCTGAGCACGATCTTGCCGCGCACTGTGTTGGCGTCGAGGATGGCTTGTGCTGCGCCGGCATCTGCCAGTGGCATGACGTCTTGCAGAACCGGTCGCACGGTACCGTCTGCCAGCCATGGCCAGGCTTTGGCTTCCATGTCGGTAGCAATGGCCGCTTTTACTTCCGGCGGCCGCGCCCGCAAGGTTGAGCCGGTTACCGTGAGCCGCTTCATTAAAATCTGGGCGAGATTGACTTCGGCTTTGGCGCCACCGAGTACGGCAATAATGACCAACCGTCCGTCGGCTTTAAGCAGTTTCATATTTTTTGCCAGGTAGTCGCCGCCAACGATGTCGAGAATAACGTCGACCCCGCCGGCTTCGCTCTTGATCGCGTCGAGAAAGTCGGTGTCCCGGTAGTTGAATGCCTTGGTTGCACCCAGCGATTCGCACAAAGCGCATTTCTCATCCGAGCCGGCAGTGGCATAAACAGTCGCACCAGCCGCCTTGCCTAACTGGATAGCAGTCGTGCCGATACCGCTTGCACCGGCATGCACCAGCAGGGTTTCGCCCGCCTGCAGCCCGCCGCGCATAAACACGTTGCTCCACACGGTAAAGAAAGTTTCAGGTACCGCTGCCGCTTCCTGCAGACTTAGCGATGCAGGCACCGGCAGGCACTGTACTTCCGGTACCGCGCAGTACTCGGCATAACCGCCGCCGGTAAGCAGAGCGCAGACTTTGTCGCCTTCTTGATAGCGATGAGTGTTTGCACCTGTAGCGACCACGATACCTGCGACCTCAAGCCCCGGAATTTCAGAAGCGCCCGGTGGTGGCGGGTACAGCCCCTGCCGTTGCAGGCAGTCGGGCCGGTTCACGCCTGCGGCGATGACTTTTATCATCAGTTCGTTGTCACTGATGGTAGGTAATGGCAATTGCACCGCTTGCAGTACATCCGGGCCACCCGGTTCGGTGATGGCGATCGCGGTCATGTTGTCCGGCAGTCGGGTCATTTTTATCTTCCGGGCCTGAAGTGCGGGGAAACGGGGGAGAAGTATAAACCAGTGCGGTAAACTGTAGTTCAGACACCGCGCAATACGGTAGCAGAAGGTTTAAGCATGCAGGACAGGATAGTTAGTTTTCCCGAAGGTCAGGAGCGGGTAGTACGCGATCAGCTCGGCAGGGCCTTGCGGGATTTGCGGATATCGGTAATGGACCGCTGTAACTTCCGCTGCCCGTATTGCATGCCCGAAGATAAATACCACGAAGACTTCAAATTCTTAAGCTCTGAAGCTCGCCTGTCGTTCGAAGAGATTACCCGTTTGGCAAAACTGTTTGCCGGGCTTGGTGTTCACAAACTGCGTATTACCGGCGGTGAGCCTTTGTTGCGGCCCAACCTGTCGGATCTGATCGGTGATCTTGATCGTGTCGAAGGTATTGACGACGTCGCGCTGACCACCAACGGTATTCTGTTGCCGCAACATGCTGCCGCACTGAAAGCGGCGGGGTTGGACCGGGTCACCGTGAGCCTCGACTCGCTCGATGAGCAAACGTTTCTTGATATGAGTGGCGGCCGCGGTAGCCGCGACAAAGTGCTGCGCGGTATCAGTGAGGCTGTTGAAGCCGGGCTTACTCCGATCAAGATCAACACCGTAATCAAGCGCGGCGTCAACGAAGACTCTGTGCTGCAGCTGTTGGAGAAGTTCCGCGGCACCGGCGTCATCGTGCGGTTCATCGAATTTATGGATGTCGGCACAATTAACCACTGGCAGCGTTCCGACACAGTGCCTGCGGCGGAATTGCTGGAAAGCATTCGCTCACGCTGGCCGGTCAGTCCGGTTGAGCGCAACTATCATGGCGAAGTAGCCAGTCGCTATCGTTTCGATGACGGTGCGGGTGAACTCGGTTTTATTACGTCGGTATCGGAACCGTTTTGCGGCAGCTGTACCCGCGCCCGTTTGTCATCCGACGGCAAGTTGTACACGTGTTTGTTCGCAACCAGCGGAGTCGATCTGCGCGAACCGTTGCGTAACGGCGCTACCGATGAAGATCTGATGCAACTGCTCGTTGATGTCTGGCAGAAACGTACCGACCGCTACAGTGAAGAGCGTGCTCGTCATCAGGGTCACGAACAAAAAGTCGAGATGTACTATATCGGCGGTTGAGCCCCGGATTCTCAGGAGACGTTATGCATGGGCTGATGATGGACGCGCAGTTGTTGGTCACCAACATTCTGCGGTTCGCCGATGCTAACTTTCCGGAGACAGAGGTTATTTCTCTGGCTCATGATTCCCCTGCGGGTGGTCATCGTACTAACTACCGTGAAGTTTTTGCGCGTTCGCGACGCCTTGCGAATGCGCTAGCCAGGCTGGGTGTGGGGCAGGGCGACCGTGTCGCCACGCTGGCGTGGAACGACCACCGTCACCTCGAGTTGTATTACGCCGTCTCCTGCATGGGGGCGGTGTGTCATACCATTAACCCGCGTCTTTTCAGTCAGCAGATTGAGTACATCATTGCTCATGCCGGCGACCGGATCGTGTTTACCGACCCGATGTTTGTGCCGCTGCTGGAAGAGTTAGCCGACGGTCTGCAGCAGGTACAGCAGATCGTTGTGCTAACAGATGAAGCGCACATGCCGTCGTCATCACTGGACTTGCTGTGTTACGAGACACTGCTGGCGTCGGAATCCGACACTTACAACTGGCCGGAGCTCGACGAGCAGGCGGCTGCCGCGATGTGCTACACGTCCGGAACGACCGGCAACCCCAAAGGCGTGGTCTACAGTCATCGCGCGACCGTGTTGCACGCCTATGGCGCCGCGTTACCCGATGTCATGGGCTTGTCGGCCACCGACTGCGTGATGCCGTTGGTACCGATGTTTCATGTGAATGCCTGGGGGGTGCCGTACGCAGCGCCGATGACCGGTGCCAAGCTGGTGCTGACCGGGCCGAAAATGGCCCACGGTGAAACACTGTTCAATTTGATTGAAACGGAAGGCGTCAACTACTCACTCGGCGTGCCAACGGTATGGCTCGGATTACTTGAATGGCTGGAGTCGTCCGGAAAACGCCTGACCCGTCTGGAAAAAATTTGTGTCGGCGGTGCCGCTTGCCCGCAATCGGTGATCGAGCGGATGGAGCGTGATCACGGCGTAGTGGTCAATCACGGCTGGGGTATGACCGAGGTCAGCCCTTTGGGTGTGTACAACACACTCAAGCCGGCGCAGGCCGCGCTGCCGGATGACGAGCGTATGGCGATCCGGCTTAAACAAGGGCGCGGTATTTTCGGCGTCGAAATGAAGATCGTCGATGCCGATGACAACGAACTCCCGTGGGACGGTAAAGCCTTCGGTGCACTGAAGTTAAAGGGGCCGTGGGTGTGTTCAGCCTACTACGGCGAAGAGCCCGGTAGCGCGCTTGATGCTGACGGCTGGTTTCCGACAGGTGATGTGGCCACCATCGATGCCGACGGCTACATGATGATTACCGACCGTACCAAAGACGTTATCAAGTCCGGGGGCGAATGGATTAGTTCTATTGAGCTGGAGAATATCGCGGTCAATCACCCCGGGGTTGCCGAGGCGGCAGTGATTGGTGTGGCTCACCCGAAGTGGGGCGAGCGGCCGCTGCTGATTGTCGTTCGCGCTGACGTGCCGGACACTCCCGACGCACAACAATTGCTGGGTTTGTATTCCGGAAAAGTGGCCGACTGGTGGGTGCCTGATGCCGTCGAGTTCGTGGCAGAACTGCCACACACCGCTACGGGCAAGTTGCTGAAAACGGCATTGCGCGAGCAATTTGCCGGTTACCGGATTACGGATGACCAGACTGTCGATGATTCAGCATGACAGCTAACTCCGGCGATCTGATCGAACAACTGCGCAGTCTGCTTGGCGATGAGGGTGTGCTCTCGGGTGGCGCGGTGAGCGAACGCACCGTCGGTATTTGGGATGACCGTACGTTGCAGGCGAAGGCGATTGCCCGCCCGGCCGATACGGATGAGTTAGCCGGGGTTATGCGTTTGTGTCATGCAGCCGGGCAAACGGTCGTTACGCACGGCGGCCTGACAGGTCTGGTGCAAGGCGCAGTAGCGTCAGCCGATGACCTCGTTGTATCGCTGGAGCGCATGAACCGTATTGAAGAGGTTGATGTGAACGGGCGTTGCCTGGTGGCACAAGCCGGTGTGCCGTTGCAAAAGGCGCAGGAAGCGGCGCAGGAGCATGACCTCAGCCTGCAGCTGGACCTCGGCGCGCGCGGTTCGTGCACTCTCGGGGGCAATGTCTCAACCAATGCCGGCGGCAACCGGGTAATCCGTTTCGGTATGACACGCGATCTGGTGCTCGGTCTTGAGGCAGTGCTGGCCGACGGCACGGTGATCAGTTCGATGAACCGCATGTTAAAAAACAATGCCGGCTACGACCTGAAGCAGTTGTTTATCGGTACCGAAGGTACTCTCGGTATCGTAACCAGAGTGATTCTGCGTTTGCATCCGGCGTGGCGTTCCGAAAATACCGCGTTAGTCGCTTGTGAGAGTTTCGATCAGGTGGCTGCGTTACTCGACCGGCTTGACCGGGACCTCGGCGGGCATCTGTCGGCCTTTGAGTGCATGTGGCAAGACTTCTATCGCTGCACAACCGCCGGAACAACGCCTCCGTTGGCCTCAGACTACCCCTTTTATGTATTGGTGGAGGCATTGGGTAGCGAGCCTGACTCGGATCAGGCGCGTTTTCTGGAAGTACTCGGTGCAGCTCAGGAAGGCGGCGTGATCTGTGATGCTGTGGTGGCGAAATCCGTTGCCGAGCGCGAGGCTCTCTGGGCGATTCGCGATTCGGTGGAGCATTGTCTGGAGTTCGGGCCCGGCTTTATATTTGATGTGAGTCTGCCGTTAGCCGCAATGAATGCTTATGTTGATCAGGTGCTGCAGCACCTCGGTAGCATCTGGCCGGATCACCGCAGCTTTGCTTTTGGGCATGTCGGCGACGGTAATCTGCACTTTGTTATTTCCCCCGACACCGGAGCAGCGGCCGATGAGCTGCGCGCGCGGGTTGAGGCCTGTGTCTATGAACCGTTGCAGGCTTGTGGCGGATCGGTTTCGGCAGAACACGGTATCGGTCTGGAGAAAAAGGATTGGCTGCAGGTGTCTCGCTCGGCCGGGGAGATTGCCTTAATGAACCGTTTAAAGCGGGCGCTCGACCCTCAGGGCTTGCTGAACCCCGGCAAGGTCATTCCTGCAGTGGAAAACGAATGAGTGATTCTACTGAAGTTGCAGTAAAGCGTTATCCGGAAGCGGTCGAGCAGCAGGACAGGTTGGCGGTCGAGGAGCCGCTCGAACTGGTGTTGCGGTTTAACAGCAACGGCAGCGTCAAAGAACAAACTGCGGCTATTACGATGCGCACGCCGGGCGCCGATTTCGACCTTGCCCGTGGCTTCCTGTTTACCGAAGGTGTGGTCAGCAAGCCCGGGGATGTTGTGGATGTCAGCTACCGGGGCGATGAAAGCAACGCAGTAGTAGTAACACTGGATACAGCTGTTGAGGTCGACCTCGGCGGATTGGAGCGGCACTTTTACACGACGTCATCGTGTGGTGTTTGCGGGAAGACGGCGATTGAAGCGCTCAGTGCCGCGGCGCCGTTTTCGATTGACCAGGGCTTTTTGCTGCAAGCGGATGAGTTGCTGAAAATGCCGGCGGCAACTGCTGCAGCCCAAAGTGCATTCGGACAGACCGGCAGTACTCATGCGGCCGCATTGTTCAATGCAGTTGGTGAATTGCAGTATTTAGCTGAAGACGTCGGTCGCCACAATGCGCTCGACAAACTGATCGGTCATGCATTACAAGAAGGTCTGCTACCGCTCGCCGACTCGGTCATATTCCTGACCGGTCGTGCCGGCTTTGAGTTGGTGCAAAAGGCGCGGATGGCAGCTTGTCCGCTGGTGGCGGCGGTGGGTGCTCCCAGCAGTCTGGCCGTCGACTCTGCCTGGGAAGCGGGTATGACGCTGGTCGGTTTTCTGCGTGACGGCCGCTTTAATGTGTATTCCTGCCCGAACCGCATTGAGGCCTGAGTTGCTGCGGCAATGACTATTTGATCTGTCATAACTCACCCGGATGAGGATGGTGCCCGTGTTGACGTCGCCAAAATGTCCTTTGCCTGGTAAAAATCAGAACTTCGACAAGTGGTTAGGGTTGATTCTTCTGGTAGTATGCGGCTTTCCTGACGGTGTTAGACAAACAGGTACTCCGTGACGCTTCCCGATAACTTGATCCGCAACCTGATTCTTGTGGTGTTCGCCAGTGCGGCTTTCTACGGTTTCTGGGTAATTTATGCCGGGCCGGCCGATGTCTGGCAGTCGATTCTGCGCGTGGGCTGGAGCGGTTGGGGCATCATTCTGGGCTTGTCGCTGTTCAACTACGGGCTGCGTTTTGTGCGCTGGCATCTGTATCTTTCGAGCCTCGGCTACGACGTGCCGAAGTATCAGAATTTTAAATTCTATCTGGCCGGGTTTGCCTTTACCGCGACACCCGGCAAGGTTGGCGAGGCTGTGCGCTCGTTGTACCTGAACCGCTATCATGTTCGCTATGCCGACAGCCTGGCCGCTTTTTTTGTAGAGCGGCTGGTTGATGTGGTGGCGATGCTCTTGTTGGCGCTGTTGGCAGCTTATGTGTTCGAAGGTCAGCGCTGGCTGGTTATTACCGTCGGTGCAGCGTTGATATTGCTGTTGCCGGTGGTTCGCAGTCACCGCGTTCATGAGTTGCTCGACAAGCTGCGTTCCGCATCAAATTCGGAAAAGCTGCAACGTCTGGGCGGGCAGTTGCTGAAGCTGTTGAATTCGTCGGGCAAATTATTGCGGGCCGGCAATCTTTACGGCGGTTTGGCGCTGAGTGTTGTTGCCTGGGCGGCCGAAGGTCTGGCTTTATATGTGGTGGTCGTTTGGCTTGGTGTGGATATATCGATGCCGGTGGCCGTGGGCATCTACGGCATCAGTATTCTGGCGGGCGCCTTATCGTTTGTACCCGGTGGTCTCGGCGGTACTGAAGTTGTCATGGGTGCGCTGCTAATATTGTCGGGTGTTTCCGAACCCGTGGCGGTATCGGCAGTGTTGATCTGCCGGATAGCGACGCTGTGGTTTGCGGTGCTTATAGGCTTGATATGCGCACTCGAAATTGAAATAGATAAGGACTCTCCCGGTTTGGGTAGCGTCCGTAGTTAGTTTTTTATGTTGTTATCAGTTAACAGGAATAGATACTTATGACGTCGGTTCCGGGCAATCCGTTGGTCGTCGATCTCGATGGCACGCTGACGCGCAGTGATTTGTTGTTTGAATCAGTCTGCGGCTTGTTGAAACAGAATCTTCTGTATGGCTTCGTGCTGCCTTTCTGGTTGGTCGGCGGTAAAGCCCACATGAAGCAGAAGATCGCCGATCGTGTTGATGTCGAAACAGACTTGTTGCCGTGGAATGATGAGTTTGTCGATTACCTGAAAGAACAAAAGGCTGCTGGTCGTCGTCTGATTCTGGCGACAGCCTCGAATATCAAGTATGCGCAGCAGATCGCCGACCAGTTGGACTTATTCGACGATGTGATTGCCAGCGATGCGTCGGTTAACCGTTCCGGTAGTAACAAAGTGGCTGCCGTGCGTGAAATTCTGGGTGATCAGCCGTTTGATTACGCCGGTAATGCCGAAGTCGACCTGAAGGTCTGGAAGGAGGCTGCAGGGGCGGTGTTGGTCAATGCACCGCCGGGTCTGGAGCAGTCGGCAGAGCAGATCGTCGAGGTCGAACGCGTATTCGACTCGCGCGCGCCGCAGCTGAAGTCATTTATCCGTGCCATTCGTGCCCATCAGTGGCTGAAGAATTTCCTGTTGTTTGTGCCTCTGGTGGTATCGCACCAGGTGACGAACGTCACCCTGTTTACCAACACTTTGTTGGCTTTCATGGCATTTTCACTGTGTGCGTCGAGCGTCTATCTGCTTAACGACTTGTTTGATCTGAGCTCCGATCGGCAGCATCCACGTAAATGTAAACGTCCGTTCGCCGCCGGTGATTTGCCGCTGGTTATGGGTTTTGTCGGCCTTGTCGGAATGTTGGCGGCGGCTTTTGCAATTGCCTTGCTGTTGCCGTCAGAGTTCTTCATTGCATTGTTGGGCTACTACATCCTGACGATGGCGTATTCGGCGGCACTGAAGCGTGCCGCGATTGTCGACGTGCTGACGCTCGCAGCCCTATACACGATGCGCCTGATCGCTGGTGCTGCTGCGATTTCCGTAGAGCCAAGTTTCTGGTTGCTCGCGTTTTCGATGTTCACCTTCCTCAGTCTGGCGTTAATCAAGCGTTACTCCGAACTGCTGGTGCAGGCCTCTCAGGGCAAGGACCGCTTGGCAGGCAGGGCGTACCGCTTTGAAGATCTTGAGACGCTGGCGCAAATGGGTGCGGCCAGTGGCTATCTCGCCGTCATGGTGTTGGCGCTGTATATCCACAGCGACGAAACACTGGCCTTGTATTCCCGTCCCGTAGCGCTGTGGCTGCTGTGCCCGATCATGCTCTACTGGATCAGTCGCTTATGGCTGCTGACACGCCGTGGCGAAATGCATGATGACCCGGTTGTCTTTACTATCCGTGACCGGCGTACCCACTGGCTGCTAGTGATAGCCGGCGCCGCGTTGCTGGCCGCAATCTGACCGGAAATCATGACCCGATAAGTATGGCAAGTGCAGACAGTAAGTTCCGGTCCTGGGGGCGGCATATCCGCTCCGATGCGACTGCGTTGAGAGTGCAGTCGCGTGCGGCTGACCTGCCGCTGCCCGCCGATTCGACTTCCCCGTTACTGCCCTATGGGCAGGGGCGGAGCTATGGTGACAGCTGTCTCAATAACGGCGGCACCTTGCTGGAGAATGCCGGCCTTAATCATTTCATCAGTTTTGATGATGAGTCGGGTGTCATCAGCTGTGAGTCGGGCGTAACGCTCGCGGAAATCCTGCGAATTGCTGTACCTCGCGGCTGGTTCCTGCCGGTGACGCCGGGCACCCGTTATGTGTCTGTCGGCGGTGCGATTGCCAACGATGTTCATGGTAAGAATCACCACCGGGCGGGTACTTTCGGTTGTCATGTATTGCGGTTTGAACTGTTGCGCAGTGACGGCAGCCGCATGCTTTGCAGCCCCGATGAAAACGAGCAATGGTACCGCGCAACTATCGGTGGCTTAGGGCTGACCGGCATGATTACCCGTGCCGACATCCAGCTGAAGCCGGTTATGAATGCCTACCTTCAGGAAGAGACGCTGCGTTTTAGCAGTCTCGATGAGTTTTTTATGCTGACGCGTGACTCGGATGCGAGTTACGAATACACCGTTGCCTGGATCGATTGTGTGGCAAAAGGCAAAGACCTTGGCAGAGGTGCATTTTATCGCGCGAACCATCATGGCTCGGCAAGCCCCGGGCAGCGGCCGAAGGCCCCGCGCACCAGTATAGGTTTTCCGTTTACCCCGCCGATGTCGCTGGTGAACAAGCTGAGTCTGAAAGCCTTTAACGAGGCGTTCTACCGGTTCCAGCCGAAGCGGCGCAGTCGCACTGTGCACTACCAACCGTTTTTCTATCCATTGGATTCCATTCAGCACTGGAACCGTATGTACGGTCCCAAGGGGATGTTGCAGTATCAGTGTGTATTGCCGGAAGACCATGGCAAAGATGTGTTCCGGAATATGCTGAAGACGATTTCCGATAGTGGTAGCGGTTCATTTCTGGCAGTCTTAAAAATGTTCGGCGATATTCCGTCGCCCGGCATGATGTCGTTTCCGCGCCCCGGTATTACTTTGGCGCTCGATTTCCCTAATTCACCCGAAGTGATGCGCTTGCTCGACAGGCTGGATGACATGACCCGCGAGGCGGGTGGTGCGGTATATCCGGCCAAGGATGCCCGCATGAGTGCCGGTGCATTTCAGGAATACTTCCCGCAATGGCGGGAGTTCAGCGAATATATTGATCCGCGCTTCTCTTCAAGTTTCTGGCGGCGCGTGACAGGAGAATCAAGCACATGAAAGTAATGATAGTGGGCGCCTGTTCGGCGATTGCCGAAGCTACGGCCAAACGGCTGGCTGAACGCGGCTGCGAATTGTTCCTGGTGGCGCGTAATGCTGACCGGCTGCAAACGATGGCCGATGACTTGCAGGTTCGTGGTGCACGGTCAGCCACAATATTTACGGCCGATGCCTGTGACTACGACGCGCATGAACCGATGTTGCAGAAAGCAATTGAGTCTATGGGTGGTCTGGACACGGTTCTGATTGCGCATGGCACCTTGCCGGACCAGGAAGAGCTGCAGAAAACGTGGGAAGCAACAGCGCAGGCGCTGAATGAAAACTTCCTGAGTGTGGTCGGCATTCTGACGCCGGTTGCCAACTATATGGAAGAGCAGGGCAGCGGCACGATTGCGGTGATTTCGTCGGTTGCCGGTGACCGGGGCCGGCAGAGTAACTACGTCTACGGATCAGCCAAGGGCGCGGTGTCGATCTTCCTGCAGGGGCTGCGCAATCGCTTGTTTCACTCAGGTGTCAATGTGCTGACGATCAAGCCGGGCTTTGTGAAAACACCGATGACGGCTGATATTGCCGGCGACGGTTTTATGTGGGCTGAGGCAGACGATATTGCCGAGGGCATTATTAAAGGCATCGATAAAGGCCGGAATGTGGTTTACCTGCCGTCGTTCTGGTGGGTCATCATGACGATTATCAAATCGATTCCTGAAACCGTCTTTAAGCGCCTCAAGCTCTAAAACGACTAGGCACGTACAAAGGCGTTCGAGCGCATTTCATCACCGATGGTGGTTGCCGGGCCATGCCCGGTAATAACGACCGCCGAGTCATTCAGTACGTAAAGTTTTTCTTGTATGGAAGAGATGAGCTGCTCGGTGTTGCCGCCGGGCAGGTCGGTGCGTCCGACTGATCCGAGAAACAGCGTGTCACCGGCAATCAACAGCTGCTCTTCTTCAAAATAAAAGCTCATTGAGCCGGGCGTGTGACCGGGCGTGTGAATGCAGCGACCGTTGCCGCAATCCAGCGGCTCCTCGTCTTCGAGCCAGTGGTCCGGGTCCGGCGCAGGCGTATAGGGCACGCCGAAACGTTCACACTGTTGTTCCAGAGAGTCCCAGAGAAATTTATCCTCTTTCTGCAGGCAAACTTTCGCACCTGTTTGCCGGCGGATCTCGCCGGATGCCAGAAAATGGTCCAGATGGGCGTGGGTGTGGATCAGGGCCTCGATTTTCAGGCCGAGTTTGGCAACTATTGCCATGATCAGCTCCGGGTCACCGCCCGGATCGAACACATAGCCGCGCCCGGTGCGGCTGTCGCCGAGGATGGTGCAGTTACACTGCAGCGGGCCGACGGGCAGGGTCTCTCTGACAATGCTGCTTTCAGTATTCGGGTTCATAATCCGTGACTTATCCGGTTTTGTTTGCCTGGGGCGATGATAACCCCGCTGCGGACACACCCCAAGCACCTGTTGGACACTTGCGGCAATCCGGCCTGCAACCATATGGCCGCGCTGGGTTTCGGGTAAAATGCGACTATACGCTGATAGTTGCCGGCACTATTCTGCAAAAAATAACGCTGGTGCGGTTTGGCATTACCGTGAATCAAAGCTAAAAAGGAGTTTCTGTGCAAACAGACGCTGAGAAGGCCAACGTTGAATTGGTCGAACGATTTTGTGCGGATTGGGCTAAACGCGATGCCGCGTTACTGACCGAGTATCTGGCAGACGATATCGTCTACCAGATGTTCGAAGGGCAGCCCGATATTGTTGGTAAAGAAGCGTTTGTGCAGACGCTTGATAACTTTCTGAAAAACCTGGTTGAGGTTCGTTGGGAAATGGTCCGCTCGTATGCCATCGGTGACATGGTAATGAACGAGCGTGTCGATCATTTCATCGGCGAGTCTGAAGAAAAAAGTATGCACTTTGACATCATCGGGATATTCCGTATTCGTGATGGCAAAATTAGCGTGTGGCGCGACTTTAGTCTGCCGGGAGGCCAGGCGGTTGTCGGCTCATCGTTCGGGCAGCCATAGCCGGACTAAGAAATTAGCGAAATGAGCCCGGTCCGGCCGGAGCGGTGCTCGCAGCGAGAGGAACTATGTCAGCAAATATTCAGGAATCACATCATGTGATTGAGGCAATTGCCTCGGCAATAGGGGCGGAATTCGTATTGACCGGTGAGGCCGATCGCGAGTTCTATGCGATGGACGTGTACAGCTACCGGAAAATGCCATTGGCTGTAGTAAGGCCGGGAAGCGTTGCCGATTTGCAGGCGATTGTGAAAGCGGCAGCGGCCGAGAAGATTGCGCTGGTGCCCCGTGGCGGTGGTGCATCGTATACCGACGGTTATGTATGTGACCGCGAAGACTCGCTGCTGGTTGATACCTCGCGTATGAACAGTGTTGTCGAGATCAATGAAGAAGACATGTACGTCACGGTGGAGCCCGGCGTTACCTGGGCAGAGCTCGACGCTGCACTTGAAGAAAAAGGGTTACGCACGCCGTTCTGGGGCCCGTTCTCGGGCTTGAAGGCAACGGTCGGCGGTTCTGCCACGCAGAATGCTGTCAGTCTGGGGTCCGGTAGCTACGGCATTTCCGCTGACTCGATTCTGTCGATGGAAATTGTGCTGGCAAACGGCGAAGTCATTCGTACCGGTTCGTTGGCGACAGAGAACACGACGCCGTTTTTCCGCTGGTGGGGTCCCGACCTGACCGGGATCTTCTGTGGTGATGCCGGTGCGCTGGGTATTAAGGCACGCATTAGCTTGCGGCTGATAAAACGGCCGACTCATCGTATGTGCGCCTCGTTCGGCTTTAGTACGTTTAATGAAATGGCCAGTGGCATGGCGGCAGGCGCACGTGAAGGTGTGGCAGCCGATAACTTTGCACTTGATCCGAAGCTGCAGCAGGGTCAGTTGGGTAGTACCGATGCCGCCGCGATGAAGCAGGCTGCCATCGCCGTATTCAAAGCGTCACGCAACTGGTTCGACGGCCTGATTCAGTTGATGAAAATGGGCTTGGCTGGCAAGAAGTTTCTCGAAGGCTATGACTATTCGGCGCACTTTAGTGTTGAAGGCTACAGCCAGGCGGAGGTCGCAACGAAGCTGGCGATCTTGCGTAAGGCGGTAGCCGGGCATGGCAACGAAATTGCCAACACAATGCCTACAGTATTGATGGCGATGCCGTTTATCCCGTTGTACCCGATTCTCGGGCCGCAAGGGCAGCGCTGGGTGCCGATGCACGGCATCATGCCGTTTTCCAAGCTGCATGCGTTCAATGCGGCGCTCGATGAGCTTTACGTTGAGTACGCCGACCGGATGGAGGCAGCCAAAGTAGAGAAGGCCGCGATGTATACCTCGATTAGTACCCACGGTTTCCTGTTCGAGCCGGTGTTTTACTGGCAGGACGATCGCACGGCGTATCACAAGCGTTATCTGCCGCAGGAATATCTTGATGTTCTGCCTGAATACGAAGCTAATCCGGAAGGCCGCGCGCTGGTCGCAGAGATGAAAGGCAAAGTGCAGGATGTATTTACCCGTTTCGGTGCCGTGCACATGCAATTGGGTAAGGCTTACCCGTATATGCGTGGGCGTGAGGATCAGTCGTCGGCGTTGATTCGTGACATTAAGGCGAAGCTTGACCCCGACAATCTGATGAACCCCGGTGCTTTGAAAGGGCTGGTCGAATAGCGCGGCCTGAGCAGATCTGTTCAATTAATGCGGAACTGAAACCATGTTGAATCGCAGAGAAATGATGTTCGGTACCGGTGGCCTGATGGTGGCTGCAGGGTGTGCCGAATCAGTAAACACCTTGCCGGGAATTTCCGGTGTGGCCGGTGATGCAACCTCGGCTATTAATACACCGGAAGCCAATATGCGTTCGCTGGTAAGAATGACGGCGAGTCTCGACCCGGTGGATTGTCCGTGGTGGTTTAACGGCACCGCGTACATGATTGTCGGTGACGAGCAGCCGCTGCCGATCATGAAGTTCGAGGGTCTGGAAATTTACTGGATGCGCAAAATATCCGCTGGTGAGTTTGAACTGACCGGCGGCACCTGCACGTTCTTCCGTGATCTTGAAACCCATGAATTTATCGAAACCTGGGATAACCCGCTGACCGGTAAAACCGTAGAGGTTATGGATGCAGTACAGGGCGGCCGGCGCGGTCGCGGCTTCAGCTACTCGGTCGACGGTATTCGCCCCAGTGTCATGAAAGACAAAATGCCGGTAAAACCTTTGCAGCTGGAGTGGAGCTTTGCCCGTGACACGCTGTGGATGCACAACCAGACGGTATATCCGCCGGGTATGCCGCCGCCGCGCGCGCAACGCCAGACAATGATGGTGCCGAAAGAGGCATTCCTTGACGAGTCGATCCGTGCTTTGCCTGCGACCTTCAGTTCGACGGTAGTGATGCCGTGGCAGCGCTGGATGAACATGGGCGATCGGCCCGGACATTTGTTATGGCATGCGTCCGGCGCAAAGCTTGAAACGATCAATGATTTGCCGGCGGAGTTTCTCGCCCGTGCCCGCGATCGTCACCCCGAGCGTCTCACCGCCGACCCTGATTTCGGTGCAGACACTGCGGCGACACCTCACTAACTAGTTTCCACACCAATAGATTTGTTTCGGAGTTTATGAATGACTAA
>Ga0070729_10003565_pt1 | contig 17906 bp, 16 predicted proteins | sample tdDd472_FD_66725 | JGI IMG/M metagenome (GOLD analysis project Ga0070729, IMG submission 66725) | Marine sediment microbial communities from the Atlantic coast under amendment with organic carbon and nitrate - tdDd47.2 | ecosystem: Environmental > Aquatic > Marine > Coastal > Sediment | place... | reverse complement strand
TGGAGCGGAGTGCTCTCGGACGCCGGTTCGATACCGGCCGCCTCCACCAACAAACGGAAATGCCCCGCTCTGCGGGGCGTTTTTGTTTTTGGCTGGGAGCGCCGCGTAGAAGAACCGGCGCAGCCACTACTTCGGCGGAAACGTCGCCAAAATATCGTTAACCAGAGTGCTTGCTATAGCCGCCAACTCATTATCCTCAGACTGCTCGATGGCAATCTGAGATTGGCCGTGCCAGGCAACGGCAGCGCCATCATCGACCAACAAGTCGATCGCCAGACGCTGCTCCAGAACCTGCGTTCTGCCGCGACCTGTTTCTGTGCTGACACCAACGGCCGTATTGCTGCTAACACTAGTACCGACACCAACACCAAAACTAATCGGCGAACCGGAGTCCTTCAGGACCTGATGCTCTGTGACGACAAACTCAACCACAAAATCCGCCTTACTTTCATCGTCGATCAGTTGGTAGCCTTTCGCCGTCAGGGCACTCACTGTTGCAGCCTTGGCGTGCTGTTCTAAAAACGGGCTCACCTGCTGCGAAGTCGTTTGGTCCGACAATGGATAGGATCCGGCCCAGGCGAACGTTTTTGGTGGCGCATAGTCCAGAGCCTTGTTAAAACTGACGGTCGGCGGCTTCGACGCACAGCCGGCAAGCAGCGTCACACATAAAATGGCAACAGCAAAGACAAACCGGGCAAAGACAAATCGCGATGTTTGACGCATTGAATTAGCCTACCTTGCAACGGACGAGTTGATACTGACACAGGGTCCAATTACGCACAAACGCATACTGCAAGGGCACAAAGCGTGGCGACAAGAACGACTCATACGGACTAGTGCAGCAAATGTGCGCCATCGGAACCGCATGGCCTGCGATAAAACTCCGGTTGGCCGGAAAAGGGCCTACCCGGCGCCGACCACCGGCCTTCATGATGAATAAACGAGCGCCCACAAGGGCTCATACGCCCGCGATAAAGCCGTATCGGGAATGCTTCGCCCTACCCGCCGGATTCTGCTAAGATGCGCTCCGCAACGGGCTGAACAGCCCGTTTTTCTATTGTTTACATATCCTTATGAACCGGGCTGACGGGTCGCCCGGGTCTCAAATCAGTTGGTGCCTACCGTGATCTCCGCAGCAAACCTCTCCATTCAATTCGGCGCAAAGCCGCTGTTCGAAAATGTCTCTGTCACCTTTGGCAACGGCAATCGTTACGGGTTAATCGGCGCCAACGGCTCCGGCAAATCAACCCTAATGAAGATTCTATCCGGAGAACTCGAGCCTTCTTTAGGTAACGTCTCCACCGATCCGAATGCCCGTGTCGGTATCCTGCGTCAGGATCAGTTTGCCTACGAAGAACACCGCGTCATCGACACGGTCATGATGGGCCACGAGAAACTCTGGCCTGTTATGCAGGAACGCGACCGCATCTATGCGCTACCCGAAATGAGCGATGAAGACGGCATGAAAGTCGCCGACCTCGAAATCGAATTTGCAGAGATGGATGGCTACTCCGCCGAATCGAAAGCCGGCGAGCTACTGGAAGGCATCGGCATTCCTGTCGACCAACACTACGGCCCGATGAGCGAGATTGCACCGGGCTGGAAACTCCGGGTTTTGCTCGCCCAAGCGCTGTTCTCAGACCCCGACATCATGTTGCTCGACGAACCGACCAATAACCTCGACATCAATACCATTCGCTGGCTGGAAGACTTCCTGACCCAAAGCAAGTCAACCATGATCATCATTTCGCATGATCGCCACTTCCTGAACAGTGTGTGCACTCACATGGCGGATCTCGATTACGGTGAACTCCGCACCTTCCCCGGCAACTACGATGAGTACATGATTGCTGCGGAACAGGCCAAAGAACTGATTCAGAATGAAAACGCCAAGAAGAAAGCCAAGAAGGCCGAACTGCAGGCATTCGTTAGCCGCTTCTCGGCCAACGCCTCTAAAGCCAAGCAGGCCACTTCACGCGCCAAGCAGCTTGAGAAAATTGAACTAACAGAAGTAAAACCGTCGAGCCGGATTAGCCCGTTCATTCGCTTCGATCAAGACAAAGAGTTGCGTCGACTTGCCGTCGAAGTAAGCGAGCTGACCAAAGGTTTTGACGAAGGCCCTCTATTCGAGAATTTAAATCTCAATATTGAAGCGGGCTCGCGCGTAGCAATAATCGGCCCTAGTGGTATTGGCAAAACCACGCTCGCACGGTGTCTGATGCAAGAAATCGAAACCGACAGCGGTAACGTAAAGTGGTCGGAGAACGCCAAGCTCGGCTACTTCGCGCAGGATCACGCTGCCGAGTTTGCCGAAGACATGAGCCTGTTTGACTGGATCACGCAATGGCAACCCCGGGGCGCCGATGAGCAACTACTGCGGGGTACGCTGGGGCGCATGCTGTTCTCAAGGGACGACAGCGAGAAATCAGTAAAGATTGTCTCAGGTGGTGAAAAAGGCCGCCTGCTGTTTGGCAAACTCACCCTGCAGAAACCCAATGTCATGATCATGGATGAGCCCACCAACCATCTGGACATGGAATCGATTGAAGCGCTCAACCTGGCTCTCGACAACTACCCGGGCACACTGATCTTTATCAGCCATGATCGCGAGTTCGTCTCATCACTGGCAACCCGCGTTATCGAGCTCACGCCCGACGGCGTAATCGACTACAACGGCACCTACGATGAGTACTTACGCTCACAGGGTTACACCAGCAGTCGCGTCGCTTAAACCGAAGGCGCCCTATTTTCGGCACGTGGACTTACGCAGACCCTTACTTCCGGCAGGCGCGCCGGCCCTGCCCCGGAACCACTGCAGCACCAGCGATCATGCGGTGCCGGCACCCGTAATTCTTTGGTAGCAACGCAGCGATATGTTAACAACCGCGACGTGCCCTGAATCACACCGAAGCCTTTTAGAATTAGTGTAGAATGCCTACTAATTGTGGAGCTAATCCACTGAATATTGGGTTATATTCTTAAACATTCATCCGGTAACGGACGCTGCCCTACGGGCACGGCCGAAGCGACAAACGCCAAAGCGACAAACGCCAAAGCGATAAACGCCAAAGCGATAAACGCCAAAGCGATAAACGCTGAAGCGATAAACGAGAGTTGTATACATCATGAGTAAAGACATGGAAGCCGTCGACATCCCGCGCCCTGCATTAGTAGCAGACAGTGAGTTACGCCCCGAGGCCGTGCGTGTTCGCGACGCCTTGCTGGCACGCGGCCTGGAAACGCCGATGATTGAAACAGGCCTCAGTGATGCAGAGAAGAAGGAGCTCATCGAAGCCCGCTTCACGGACATCATGAATGCTCTGGGGCTGGATCTGCGTGATGACAGCCTTATCGAAACGCCGAAACGTATCGCCAAGATGTTTGTCCACGAGATTTTCGGCGGGCTGGACTACCGCAATTTCCCCAAGCTGACCGTTATCGAAAACAAGATGAAGGTCGACGAGATGATCAAGGTACGCAACATCGACCTGTCATCCACTTGCGAACATCACTTTGTAACCATCGATGGCAGCGCTACTGTCGCTTATATCCCCCGGGATAATGTTGTAGGCCTGTCAAAGATCAACCGTCTGGTACGTTTCTTCGCCCAGCGCCCGCAGGTACAGGAACGCCTGACTGAACAGGTGCTACTGGCACTACAGACTCTGCTGGAAACAGACGATGTTGCGGTTAACATGACCGCCGTTCACTACTGCGTGAAGTCACGCGGCGTAATGGATGCCAACAGCGAGACCACGACAACGGCTCTCGGCGGCGTCTTCAAGACTCAGCCGGATACCCGCAAAGAGTTCTTGCTGGCCACCTGAGCCGCAGTATTAACCAGTTATAAAAAACCCCGCCAGTGCGGGGTTTTTTATTGCCCGTAATTTTTTCAGGGCAAAAAAAAGCCCGGCAAACCGGGCTTCCGAGAGACGCATATGGCATGTTGCGCTCGGGAGAATCCTTGCTGTCAGGTTTACCCTCTGCTTACGCTTCTTTGCGAAGCCGGCGCATGCCGGCCAAACCAGCGAGTGCCGAACCGAACAGCCAGACTGCGGCCGGAACCGGTATAACACTCATTACTATGTTGTCGAGATCAAACGGCGCATCGTCAACTGTGCCATCAAACGAGATAGTCAGGCCGTTAAGGCCGGTCATCCCGGTAATTGCGTAGGTGGTGAGGTCGCCATCGAGCGTGAGAATTTGCGACACCGAGCCACCGGCTGACAACGTGCCAGTTAGCGTTAGCTGACCGGCTGCGTTGTATAACGACGATGCGTCAAGCGACAACAGGTCAAACCCGAAGTTGTCGGAATTAGTGATAGTGATTTCGCTGGCAGTACCGTTCTCACCAAAGAACAGGCTTTGCGATGACGTGCCGCCGGAGAAAATACCCAGATTGCCGCGAACAATGTCGTTCTGGTCAATCAAGGTTCCGTCCGGCGTATTACTGTTCAGGTCAAAGCCGTCTTCAGAGTAATCGGCTAAGCCAAAAACAGTTGGCAACGTGCTATCGAAATCGATGGTAGCAATACCTGCCGCTGAAGCCGCCTTGCCGATAACCAGACCGGTCAGCAGCATCGCAGATAACACCAGGTAACGCAGTTTTCTAACGTGTATTACTTGTTCCATAAGTCTCTTCTCCCTTTCCTTACGGCGTTACCGGACAGGCCAATGCACCATCCGCAGGACAAACGATCTGACCCGTGCCATCCGGACGGGGGCGGAACGAAATACGGTGAATCGCACGACCTTCAAATACGGGAATATAGACCTCTGCATATGAAGCCCAGGCCCAGCCGCGGTCATAGCGCCAGTCTGGCTGACCGATCGTCGAAATACTGGTACCACCCGACGGTGCCGGAGCAGTAAATGACTGGGTGGTATTGGCACCGTAGTAGTCATTAATGTCGAAAATCACCGATGACAGGTAGTTCCAGTCGTTGGCATCTTCGCTATTGGGTTTCAACACCCAGACTTTGGAAGCCTCGTCACCACCAACCAGAATCCACGGTTTACGCCCCTGAGCTTCTTTCACAGCCGAGAACCAGAATGGCTGCGCCAGACCGGGACCAAGCCGTCCCGGGCCGCTGGCCGGCGTGGGATAAGTCGGATTCGGGCGAATATTGTCCTTCAGGATGTGCTCCGGCCACGGATCATTAAATAAGTCACCGCTGGCGGGCTGCTCAATTGCGTAAACACGACCCGGATTCGGATCGAGCGTTATTCCGGCGAAACAATTATCGCCCTGATGGTTTGTGGCCAGCACATCCATCGAGCCGTCGCCATTCAAATCGACAATCCGCACGTTAAACGGCTCGCCATTACCCGTGTTGATCTGGGTATTGCGGGCAGGGTTAGTCGTAGGATCGACGTCAGCCCAAGTATCTCCTACCGGTGCGCCATATATTGAAATGGCACTGCCGTTGAAGAAGTTGGTGCCGACAATCTCCGGTACACCATCACCCTCGAAGTCGAAGATATCCATTGAGATATCCGCGCCGTAAGGGTCTGTGGGATAACCGACGACAATGTTTTCTTCCCATTCGACGTTGGGGTCGATACCGGCACCGGGGTTCTTAAACCAGACAACCTCACCGGCAGCATCCAGACAAACCTTACCCTGAACCTTGAAACCGGAGCGCACGGTGACAGCATCGCGCAGGCCGTCGTTATCCATATCGAACCACTTCACGATATGGTAGAAACGAGGCTGTACAAGAGGGTCGAACTTCGAATGGCTTGGCAGCTTACAGCGGCCGTCACCTTCCTGCAGACTCTGATGGATCAGATAAGTCTGGCGATTCGGGTCGTCGAGATCGATCAGCGTCAGACGACCGGGCTCGAATGTAACGTGAAAACCTTCCGGCACCACAATTGCTTCGAACGGCAGCACGCCATCCGGCACCCGCTGGGCTTCATTTGGCCAAATCGTCTGACCCTGAGCTCGGGGGATCACGGGGCTAGCGAGATCCTGGTCGCTAATCACTTCAACATCGCGGTCAGCTTTAAACCAGGCAGGTGAGCGGTAGCCAATACCTTCGATACGGGCAACCAGGTCGCGCTCGAAGTAACCGATTCTCGCTCCGGTGTTGTCTTTAATAGCGTTAAAGAAACTGGTGACGATCAGACCGTCGTAGATTTCGCCGTCGTCTGCATCGAACTCGTCGATATGCAGAAATGCCGGATTGAAATCGAGATTGAATACCCCGGTATCGTAGACATTCGGGCAGAAATCATTGGCCGAACTCATTACCGGCGTTAAAGCCAGAATAAGCCCGCACGCGGCTACCGTGCCGCGCAACCGGCGTAAAATACTGCTTTGCAATAACGCTGAGCGCATCATTGAACCCCCTACAGGTTAGTTGAAATTGGTCGCGACTTTGACAAAACGCCTTTGTGGCGCTGCTTCCAGCCGCTTTTTAGCTTTCTTCCGGTGAAGGTTTAGCTCCACTCTCCTCCGCTGATACACAGTATCGGCAAAGCTACATTTACCTGTCTGGCAAGGCCCTGAAAACCCTGTATTCACAACTAACTCAGCTAATTCACGAACCCCGTTTAAGTCATCCGCGCGGCACCAATACCGTTCGTGCCAAAGTATTGTCATCTGGTGGTTTAGAAGGAAATTGCGGTTGTCTGCAGGGGGTATAGAGGCTATGGTGATTTTCTGGATTTCACCTGACTTCCGGCCGTACGACCTCATAAAAGCGATAAAAAACGGATGAGTTCAGCCGCTGAAACGCAACAAACTGTAAAGGCAAACGACACACAAGGTGGTGTTAAGCCCACCCGTGGCAGCGGTTTGCGCTTCCCGCAATGGCGGGCACCGGACCGCGTGGATGCCCTGCTGTTCTTTGTGCTACTGCCAATCGCCATCGCTTTCCTGTTTTCACTGGTCGAAATACGCCTGACAAAGGATGTCCCCTACCCTGTAGCCCTGCTTTATATGGTGCTGCACATGTTTGTTGCCTGGTGGATGGTTAGTGCCGGCTGTTTCCTGATCAAATATATCTGCCGCAACTGGCGGCCGCCGGGCCGTGCGGTCTGCGTCATGGGATTCGTGGTTTCATTGATACCGGCTGCGATGTTGTACCAGTGGCTTGGTAATACCTATGAGCAATATTCCCCGGAGTTCGCAGCTAACTGGACAGGCTTCCAGCAACCGTCGTGGGATATAGACTATTTACTGTATTTCATCCGCTTTTCGATCCCTGCTTTGCCGCTGTTTATGGCGGGCGTTTACGGCTACCGGCTGCTTACAGGGGTTAACTGGTTTGGTTACAAGCCCCGCCAACCCCAGCCTACCGAGACTACTGTTAGCGCTACCGCAGTGCCCCGTGCAGGCCAAATAGCAGAGTGCACATTGCCGGCTGATGCCGTCATTCTGGCTATCAAGGCCGAGCAGCACTACATACAGATTTGGTCCGATGCCGGCAAAGAACTGGTTCGCTACCGTTTCAAAGACTTAAGCAACGATTTCGCAGACGCCAATGGCGCTCAAGTACACCGTTCCTGGTGGGTTAATTTTGATGCAGTGAGCAGCATTGATGACAGCGGCAGTAAAGCAGAACTGTTTATTAATGACGAACTCACCGTTCCGGTTAGCCGCTCGTACCGGAATGAAGTGCGCAGCCGTTTACAACAATTGTGACCTGCGACAACAAACCGCTTTCCGATAGCCGTTAAATTCCCCTCACCTGCTCAATACAAATAAATCCAAAAGAGCAGGAGTTAGATAAAAGCCCAGAACGTTTTCCTCGTCGCGTTTTTACCTAATGCCAACAAATGCATCACAAAACCCCCGCCGTTTCTACATAAGCGGGCAAAATCGCGTTTTTCTGTGAAGCACGTCAACGACTGCAAACTGTGATGCAGGCACTATCTGTAACCATATTCATCAGCTAGTGCAGACCTATGAAAACTTTAATCGCATTAACACTGAGCTTGTTTTTGACCGTAAGCGTTCAGGCCGCTCCCAAAGCAGCCGGCGGCGATGCCCCAGGGGCTGAAAAAGCCGCTGCCGCGAAGGATGCAGCCGCTGAAAAGAAAGGCGGCAAGAAAGGTAAGGGTCAGAACCGCAAGAAAGGCAAGCAGGACAACCGTGCCGAACCTCAGGATCCGACCGATGCCCTGCTAGCGCAGGATCAGCATACAGATGATCTGCTGGCGATCGACGGCGTTGTAGGTACAGGTGTCAGCTGGGATCGCAGCGGTAACCCTGTCATTAAGGTCTATACCAATAAGGGCGGCAAGAAAGGCCCTGATGTCCCGGCCAGCCTCGATGGTATTACAGTTCGTGCTGAAAACATCGGCAACGTCTATGCCCTGAATATCTCCTGTGAAAATCGTAGCAATGGTAAAGACGGCGGCTGCAAGGGTCTGCAAGACACCCCTAAGCAGTCCGGTGACGGTAGCTCAGAACCGCTCAGCCCGAGCGAATGGCATGAGCGCCCGGTGCCCATCGGCGTTTCGATTGGTGCCAGCTCAGTCGACAGCAATGCACCGGCCACACTCGGCTGTCGCGTGAGCGCGGGCTGCCATAGCTATGTTCTGACCAACTCTCATGTTGCAGGCGAAGCCGTTGTCGCACAGCCGGCCGCTATCGACGGTGGTGCTGCAGACGATGCTGTCGCAAATCTCTATCAAGCCACGTCCATTGACTACAGCTTCACCGCCAACAACGTAGTTGACGCAGCGATCTTCGATGTAGTGAACGGCAAGGCTGTTGATACTGCGACCCGTGCCGACGGTTACGGTAAACCTAAAGCATTTACCCGCGCTGCCGAACTGGACCTTGATGTACAGAAGTACGGCCGCACGACCGCATTAACCAATGGCTACATTGATGCGATCAACGTAACGATTATCGTTAACTATGAGTCAGGTCCCGCACGCTTCGTTGACCAGTTAGTTATTAAATCTGACGACACAGGCGCTGACTTCGCTCTGCCCGGCGATTCGGGTGCTCTGGTAGTTGCTGACGGCGGCGATGATGACCGCATGCCTATCGGCCTGCTATTCGCCTCAGGTAAGCGTGTTGCGGTTGCCAACCCGATTGATGATGTGCTGAATGAACTCGGCATCAACATCGACGGCGACTTCGAGTAACAAGCACCTTTCCGAATAAAAAAGGCCACCTTCGGGTGGCTTTTTTATGGGTTACTTTTTTATAGTCCGCGGGTAAGCTCGGACACATGAGTACGCTCTATATAACAGGTGCCGGTGTCAGCGCGGAAAGCGGTATTCCTACCTTTCGCGGGCAGGACGGCTTTTGGACTATCGGCAGCGTTAACTACACGCCACAAGAAATGGCCACACGAGCCATGTACGTGCGCGACCCTATCCAGTTCTTATCCTGGTACTACCACCGCTTTGCCACCTACCGTCACCACGGCCCCAATGCGGTACATGAATGGCTAGCCGATAAGAACCTGATCACCCAAAACATCGACGGACTCGATGGCAAGGCCGGCAACAAAGACTACATTGCCATTCACGGAAGACTCGACCAGATGACACTGTTTCACGAACAAGGTGATGACGTCGAAGTCATTGCGGCCCCTTGGGACGATGTAGATGAGGACAACCTGGAGTATTCGCTCATGGATATCTTCAGGATCGACTCAGCGCCCGAACTGTATGCCTCATACAAGCCGTATGTATTGCTGTTTGATGAGTTCTATACCGAGCTCTACAGAATAAGCGAGGCGCAACAACGGATGGTGCAGGCGGAGCGGATTGTGTTCATGGGCACATCCTTCAGCGTCAACATCACCCAGATGGCTCTCGAGGCGGCCAGAAGCAACAACACTCCGGTGGAGATCGTGGACCCTGAGCCGGTTACCGTGCCACTCGATAATGTCGTGTATCACCGGATGACGGCATCAGAATATATTGGCAAGAACTAATGCTGGGCGAACAACGTCTAAACCAGAACCCCGTAGGCCACTAGAACCCGTAGGCGACCAGAACGCCGAACACAACAACGGTGTCGCCGTCGACAAAGTCGAGGTTCACTTGTGGCGCAACCTCTGTTCTCTCGCCAACCTCGAACGCGTATTCACCGCCAATTCGAAACAGGAATTCGGTATCACCCCTCTCCTCCATTTCTACACCCGGACCGGCATAAAACTTCCATGCATCCACCCGATACGCAAGCGGCACCGCCAGAACCAGAAAATCCAGATCCCCGAATGCGTATTCAACAACACCGCCAATGCCAAAGGATTCATCGAACCAGCGCGAATACTCTAGCGCCAGTGTGCCGGCGCGGTCGCGCCGATCCTCCCCGGTAACTCCCAAAAACACCCCGACATTATTGCGATGGGACTCCTCCCGGTGCCCGTCTTCGGCCATTACCGGAGCCATCGACAAAACCGCGAACACAAACATCCAGGTCAATCGCATGGTCAATCGCATGAAATCGGGCTCTCCGCGCAATTATGGCAACACCTTATTGTACAGCTCCAGATCAGATTCACTGAAACACACGAAACTGATATCGCGACAGAAACGAAGCTTTTTTTCCATAGCCCGCACCGTATCGACAGCGATCTGTGTAGCCTCCGGCTTCGGATACCCGTAGACGCCGGTGCTGATGGCGGGAAAAGCCAAGGACTCCAGCTGCAGTCCTTCGGCCAGCTCAAGACAGCGTCGATAGCATGAAGCCAACAGCGCCGGTTCGCGCTTGCCGCCACCCTGCCAGATAGGACCAACCGTGTGGATCACATACTTTGCCGGCAACTTATAGGCCCCTGTAATCTTGGCATCGCCGGTAGCACACCCGTTCAGGGTACGACACTCTGCCAGCAGCCCGTCACCTGCCGCGGCATGAATGGCACCGTCGACACCGCCGCCGCCCAACAATGTGTTGTTGGCAGCATTGACGATCGCGTCGACCGGCAATGTCGTGATATCCGCTTGTATTGCAGTCAGCTCCACATACCCTCCGGAACTTAGTACGTTGCAACTAGCGTAACCGTGGCAGCACACCCTCAGCGAAGTGTCTGGTTTGCTCAACCATTCCCGCCTGCCTTTCCCCGTGTGGATGCGCGACCGGAGACCCGCCGAGCAAATAGACATGATCAAGCCCGAGGTCGATCAGCGCTGACAGGCGCTCGTAACATTTTTCAGCAGGCCCGCAGATTGAAAACCAGTCGACAAACTCATCGCTTACTTCGCCCGCGTGACTGGCCTCTTCCTGAGCATGTTTATCCATGTCGTACTGCGATTGCATATGCGCTGCCAACTCCTTGAGCTCAGGCGGCAAATGGTCAAGCGGGGCATTCTTCATGCCGGCAAAATGCGCCACCATGCCGGCGATCATCCTGCCTATACTTATTGCGCGCTGTTCGTCCGGGTCGCACACCAGGTTAATAAATGCTCCGATGCTGATGGAATCCCGACTGCGGCCGATCTTTTGCAAATGATCTTCGGCAGTTTTTATTGCCCACTCGATTCTGGCGGGCGCGCTGCCCACTGCAAAACTGATTCTGTCACCGGTTTCGACAGCCATCTGAATTGTCTTCGGGCCGGTTGCTGCAATATCGACCGGTGCCGCAGGCACATTTTCACCTTTTAACCAGCGCAGCGCAGAGTCTTTGCCGTTGCGATCAATAGTCTCACCCCGCATGTACGCCTGAATCAGTTCAACGCCTTCGCGCAGCTGCCGTGTTGTCGCGTTCTTTATGCCAATGTGTTCGGCCGACGAATCGCCGCGCCCGATCACACAAATGGCCCGGCCTTTCGACTGCTGCTGCAGCGTCGCGATAGCTGTCGCGGTCACAGCCGGATCACGGGTCACGGGGTTGGTAACCCCTGTGCCAAGCCGCAAAGCAGAGGTCTGGGCTGCGGCCAGACTCAGCTGACCGTAAGGGTCCGGGGCCAGATTCTGGGTATCTGGACACAACAGGTAGTCAAAGCCCATGGCCTCAATTTCAGCAGCTAATTCGCCCGTGTAACCGGGTGAAGCCTCCATAACCACGCCAAATTCTGTCTTCTTGCCCACATTTCACCTTATTTACCGGCCCTGAACACGGTATTTGAATTGAATCCAAACACCGCCACTGTTCGGACTATTCACAAGGACTAGCCAACAAGCAAACAGAAACTGCACTTCTGTCCCTGCACCGGATTTGCCATTGCTAGAATTCCCTCAAGGAGAATCACTGCATCATGTATATCAATTTTTGGTACCCGATCGCCCTATCCAGCGAGATTACGAACGAAGCTCCGCTGAAGGTCAAACTACTGAACCAGAATTTTGTTGCCTTTCGCGACAGCGATGGCAAACCCGTGGTGCTGTCTGATGTTTGCATCCATCGCGGCGGCTCGCTGGGCCTCGGCAAAATCAAGGATGACTGCATCGAATGCCCCTACCACGGCTGGCAGTTCGACCAATCCGGCGAATGCCAGTTTGTCCCGACGCAAGCGACAACCAAGCCGCCGAAACGCGCCAAGGTCGATAGTTACCCGACGCAGGAAAAATACGACATCGTATTTGCCTTCCTGGGAGACCTGCCGGAAGAAGAACGACCACCGCTATACAACATTACAGAATTCGGTGCCGACGGCTGGCGAGTAAACCGCACCTTTTCATTTGAAGTGAACGCCTACTACGAGCGTTCGATTGAAAACGGCATGGACATGGCGCACAACGAGTTTGTGCATCCGAATCAAGGCGCACCGTCGGTCGGCGAATCAATCAGGATTCATCCGCTTGATATCAAGGAAGAGTCTGACTGGGGCTGCGGTTTCATTCAGCCATTCGATGCCGAAGGTGCATCGGAAGCCACCAAGCTGATGGGTGCCGGCGAAGGTCATACCCGTGCCGGCTCATCACACCACGGCCCGAATACGCTTATCACACGCATCAAGTTCAGCGAGACGCGGCAGTTCCTGCAAGTCTTCTTCGAAGCGCCTATAGATTACGGTCATACCCGTATCTTCTTTATCAATATGCGTGACTGGATGCTGGAACCCGAGAAAGACGAGAACCTGATCGAAATCAACATGCAAATTGCGCATGAAGATATCCGCATCATCGAATCGCTCGACCCGGTGGAAACACCGGATCGCACCACACTCGAGCTGCTAACCGAGGCCGACAAACCGATACTGCGTTACCGTGAGTACCTGAGCGACTGGGAGTCACGCGGTTGGAAAATCGACAGAAACACGCTGGAATCCCAGCAAGGCAAGGCAGCCTGCTCGATCCCGTCGCCGGCCAGGCGTGAGTCGAAAAGCTGGGTATTGCCGCCGATACCTCTCGTTACTGCCTAGTAGCGCGCGCCCCTTAACTGCCTCCATTGCGGCCAGCACTTGCTGGCCGCAATGCGGTCAACCCGATCTCTTGTTACTCGCGTTTTACGTCTGTACGCGGCTGCGTATGGGGTTATACCTATTGGCAGTACCTGCCCTACTCCCGACACTCAACGACACACTTTAAGACGGCTCATTGGACCAGCGTGAGCCCGCAGTTGAACGTTCAAGGAGCGAGGCAAGATGTACATCAACTTTTGGTATCCCGTAGCGCTGAGCAAAGAAGTTACAACCTACGAACCCGTTAAGCGGAAAATTCTCGGGCTGCAGTTTGTAGCATTTCGTGATGAGGACGGCACACCTGTTGTGTTGTCCGACACCTGCATTCATCGTGGCGGCTCGCTGGGCGATGGTAAAATCAAAAAGCACCAGGTTGAATGCCCCTACCATGGCTGGCTGTTTAACGCCGCGGGTCACTGCACGCACATTCCGACAGTAAAAGAGAAACCTCCGGTACGCGCCAAAGTCGACAGCTACCCTACTCAGGAAAAGTACGGCATCGTGTTTGCGTTTCTCGGCGACCTGCCGGAAGACGAACGCCCACCACTGTATGACATTAAAGAGTATGAAAAGGACCCGTGGCGCACCAACGATATCGTTGTCTTTGAAGTAAATGCCTACTACGAGCGTTCGGTTGAAAACGGCCTGGACCCCGCACACAACGAGTTTGTCCACCCTCTGCAGGGCGGCCCGTCAATTGCCGCCAGCATTCAGGATCACCCGATTCAGGTTGAAGACACCTCAGACTGGAGCAGCGCGTTTCTGCAGCCGTTCGGACCTCAGGGTGCCCATGAAGACAAGAAAGCTCTCGGTGCCGGTGAAGGTCATACCCGTGCCGGCTCGGAACACTTCGGTCCGAATGTACTGATCACCCGGATCTGGTTTAGCGAAACCCGCAAGTTCCACCAGTTCTTCTTTGAAGCACCTATCGACGGCAACCGGACGCGGATATTCTTCATTAATATGCGCAACTGGATGCTGGAAGACGAAAACGACCGGCGCCTGATCGACATCAATCTGAATATTGCCGATGAGGATATTCGCATTATCGAGTCGCTCGACCCCGTGCGCACACCCTCCAGCACGACCAAAGAAATGCTGGTGCCGGCGGACAAGCCTATTTTCCGTTATCGCGAGTTTCTGGAAAGCTGGGAGAAGAAAGGCTGGAAGATCGACCGCAAGGCTTTCGAGGAGCAACAAGGGGATGTGGCCTTTGCCATACCCTGCCCCGCCAGACGCGAGTCGAAAAGCTGGATTCTTGACCCGGTCCCGCTCGTCTAGTCATCTGCACTAGTTCCCTGCAGGAGATATCCACAGGGGGTCAGGTCCGATACCTGACCCCCTTCTTTATTAGTGGCCGAAACAGGCATAATAAGCAGCTACCCGTTCAAACCAACAATAAAGAACCCGTAAAAGCCCATGGAAACTACTACTAAGACTGCCAAAGAAATTTTCTTTGAGGTGCAGGCAAACCCTGCCCGGAAACGTTTCGGCTTCGGCAAGAAAGCCATACTCGTCAACATTGACCCGCAGAAGGCTTACACCCGTACCGACCTGTTCAAGACTGCGTACGAAACCGATCCGAATCAGATGGAACATATCAATACGCTGGCCAGCAAGTTCCGCGCGCTGGGCTGGCCCGTTGTCTGGACGCACGTGGCGTACATGGAATCGGCGGAAGATGCCGGTATCTGGGGTACGCGCACCGACACCGAAGACAGCCTGCAGAACATCAAGTTCGGCTCGGAACGCTCCGAGTTCGATGACCGTCTGGAAATCGACTCTGTTAAAGACGTCATTTACCTGAAGAAAATGCCTTCCGCATGGTTTGAAACCCAGCTGCAGTCATTGTGCGTCTGGCATCAGGTAGACACCATTGTGTTAACCGGCGGCTCCACCTCCGGTTGCATTCGCGCCACCGCAGTGGACTCATTGTCACGCGGCTATCGCACCATTGTTCCCGTTGAGTGCGTTGCAGATAAGCACGAAAGCTACCACTTCGCCAACCTGACCGATCTGTCGCTGAAGTACGCAGACGTTCTCGACCTGAACGAAGTCACCGAATGGCTCGACTCAGCAGGCTAGCGCCTGGTCTGCATTCATTTTCCGATTAACTTATCTATATAGAAGGTATCGCGGTGAAAGAAGATCCCGGATATTTTGATTACTGGCCGTACGAAAACAGGCCGAAAATCGAATGGCCCAATGGCGCGAAGGTAGCGTTTTGGGTTGCCCCCAACATTGAGTTCTATGAGCTTAATCCGCCGGCGAACCCGCATCGTGCTCCCTGGCCACAACCTTACCCGGCCTTGCCCGGCTATACGGTTCGTGACTGGGGTAACCGTGTCGGCCATACCCGCCAAATGGAACTGCTCGACAAGTACGGCATCCGCGGTTCGATCTCGTTATCAACCGCCCTGTGTGATCACCACCCGGAAATCATCGAACTCTGCAAAGAACGCAATTGGGAGTTCTTCAGCCACGGAATCTACAACACCCGTTACACCTACGGTATGAGTGAAGAGCAGGAACGCGACATGATTCGCGATTCCATGGAAACGATCTTCAAACACACAGGGCAGAAATGTGCGGGCTATCTGGCACCGGCTTTATCTCACTCGGACCACACACTTGATCTGTTCGCTGAAGTCGGCACCGAGTTGTTCGGAGACGAAGGTGGCATTTATACCTGTGATCTGTTCCACGATGACCAACCGACGCCGATTCATTTACGCTCCGGTAAGAAGTTCGTCTCTGTGCCCTATTCGCTTGAGATGAACGACACCATCGCCTATGTCGTCAACAAGATTGAGCCACAGCGTTACGGTCAACAGATTAAAGATAATTTCGACCGCCTGTATGAAGAAGGCGCTGAGTCCGGCACGATCATGTGCATCCCGACCCACAACTATCAGGTGAGCTTCCCGCACCGCATGAAGGCGTATGAGGAAGCACTGGAGTACATCACCGGCCACGATGATGTCTGGGTCACCACCGGCCGCGAAATTGCCGAGTACTTCATCGACAACTACTACGATGCCGCAACAGCCGACATCGACAGCAGACAAGGAGCGGCGTAATGGCTCTGGACAAAGATTATTTTGATTACCCGCACCGTTCATACGGTATGGACCATGATCGCTACGAGTGGTCGATGCTGTCTGACCGGAAGCCGGTTCAATGGCCCGACGGTAACAAGCTCGCACTGTGGGTTAATGTACCGCTGCAGTTCTTCCCGCTGAACCAGAAGGGCGAACCGTTCAAAGTTCCCGGCGGCATGACGATGCCCTACCCCGACCTGCGCCACTTCTCCCTGCGTCAGTACGGCAACCGCATCGGCATCTTCCGCTTTCTGAAAGCGTTCGATAAGTACGGCATTAAACCGACCTTCGCCATGAACACGCGACTGGCCGAAACTAATCCGTATCTGCTAAACACCATCAAAGATCGCGGTGACGAAATCAGCTGTCACGGCTATCACATGGATGCCATCCACTGGAGCGGCCTTGGCAAAGATGCCGAGAACGAACTTGTCGCCAAATCCGTAAACATTCTGCGTGAACTTTCCGGCCAGGATATCAAGGGCTGGCTCTCACCGGCCAAGAACGAATCAGCGGATACTCCGGACCTGCTCGCCGCCAACGGTATCGAGTATTTCAGTGACTGGGTGAACGACGATATGCCATACCAGTTCCGCACCGATAGCGGTGAACTTACTGCAATGCCGCTGTCGACTGAAATCGAAGACCGCTTCGTGATTAACGGCAATATGCATTCAGAAGATTCGTGGGTGGAACAGGTCTGTGATGCGGCCGACTTCCTGCTCGCCGAAGCAAATTCTCAGGGCGGCCGGATACTGTCAATTAATATCCACCCTTGGTTAATGGGCCAACCGCACCGGATTGCGAAGCTTGAGAAAGCTCTCGACTATGTAAGCAGTCTGGATGGCATCTGGCACGCCCATGCCGGCGAGATTCGCGAAAGTTGGTTATCGCAGCAGTAGACGCCGGTTTCAGAAGCATAAAAAAACCCCGCTGTTGCGGGGTTTTTTGTCGGAACGCTTGAAATTAGTTAGCTGAAGTACCATACATACTGTAAGCAAACATTTACCCCAGCGGGTACAGGATTCTCATATGCTACGCATCGCTTTGTTTCTCGCCACCAATATGGCAATTCTCGTGGTGATCTCGATAGTGTTCAGCCTCCTCGGACTGGAGGGAATCCTTGATGAAAATGGCGTTGACCTGAACCTGCAGGCACTACTGGTTATGTCTGCGGTAATCGGCTTTTCCGGCTCGTTTATTTCATTATTGATGTCGAAGTGGCTCGCCAAGCGCAGCATGGGTGTGCAACTGATTGAACAGCCGTCGAACGAGGTTGAGCGTTGGCTGGTTGCGACCGTGCAAAACCAGGCCGAACAGGCCGGTATCGGCATGCCGGAGGTGGGTGTTTTTAATTCACCCGAACCGAATGCATTTGCCACGGGCGCCAACAAAAATAATGCGCTGGTGGCTGTGAGCACGGGACTAATACAGCGGATGAGCCGCGATGAAGTTGAAGCCGTACTCGGTCATGAAGTGGCGCAC
>Ga0070729_10003564_pt1 | contig 17907 bp, 15 predicted proteins | sample tdDd472_FD_66725 | JGI IMG/M metagenome (GOLD analysis project Ga0070729, IMG submission 66725) | Marine sediment microbial communities from the Atlantic coast under amendment with organic carbon and nitrate - tdDd47.2 | ecosystem: Environmental > Aquatic > Marine > Coastal > Sediment | place... | reverse complement strand
TCCCCAGGGCGGACTCGAACCACCGACAGGCTGATTAACAGTCAGCTGCTCTACCAACTGAGCTACTGGGGAATTGGAGCGCGATTCTGCGGTAAGGCACCCGGCAAGTCAAGGCTATGCATGGCTTTTGGCGCCTTTTTGCTGCAACTAGCTCATAAACTTCTTAATCCGGCTGACAGCCTCTTCCAGCACCTCCATCGAGGTCGCAAAAGAGAGGCGCATGTAGCCCGGTGCACCGAAGGCTGAACCCGGTACCAGAGCCACTTCGGCTTCTTCCAGAATCATGCTGGAGAAAGCTGTGTCGTCTTCGGCACCTTTGATTTTCATTGCTTCGGAAACGTCCGGGAACGCGTAGAACGTGCCGGCACCTTCAATGCATTTGAAGCCGGGGATCTCGTTCAGAGCGTTAACCAGATAGTCATGACGGGCTTTGAAGTGCACCAGCATGTCGGCGATGCATTCGTTGCCGCCGGTCAGTGCCGCAACAGCCGCAGCCTGTGAGACAGACACCGGGTTAGAGGTGCTCTGGCTCTGGATTTTCTTCATCGCTTTAACCACGTCGACAGGACCACCGCAGTAGCCGATACGCCAGCCGGTCATGGCATAGGCTTTACTGATGCCGTTCATTGTCAGCGTACGGTCATACAGGTTCGGGCAGGCTTCAGCAAAGCTGGTGAACGGCTCGTCGGCCCAGTAAATATGCTCGTACATGTCGTCGGTAGCGATCAGCACATCCGGATAGTTCTCAAGCACAGCACCCAGAGCCTGCAGCTCTGCTTTAGTGTACGCAGCGCCGGTCGGGTTCGACGGGCTGTTGAGGAACATCAGACGGGTTTTGTCGGTTAGTGCAGCTTCGAGCTGTTCGGGCGTGATTTTATAGCCCTGTTCGATGCCGCCCAGTACGGGTACGGGTACGCCGCCGGCCAGCAATACCATGTCCGGATAAGACACCCAGTACGGAGCAGGGATGACACACTCGTCGCCATCATTCAGCACAGCCAGACACACGTTGAAGCAGGTCTGTTTACCACCCGAAGAAACCAGAATCTGGTCGCCGGTATAGGTCAGGTTATTTTCGCGCTGGAACTTGTCGATGATTGCCTGCTTCAGAGCAGGGGTGCCATCGACGTTAGTGTATTTGGTGTCGCCCGCGTTGATGGCTGCAATAGCTGCATCTTTAATGTGCTGCGGGGTATCGAAGTCGGGTTCGCCTGCACCCAGACCGATAATGTCACGACCTTCGGCACGGAGGCTTGCAGCCAGTGCGGTGACGGCCATAGTGGGAGAAGGTTTGACGCGTTTCACCCGTTCGGAAACTGATAGACTCACTTGATTGTCCTAGCGTTAATGCTGAGTCCCGGGAATCGGGGCTCGTGTGCGCGCAATTTTAAGGGATTCGGACCCGCCAACCAATAGTGAAAACGCCTACATATGAGCCTGAGTGAGGAAAAATTCGAGCTGGTAGCTGATTACGCCCCCGGCGGGGACCAGCCAGGAGCAATTGCCACGCTGCTGGAGGGTATCCGCGACGGTCTGGCGGGGCAGACGCTGCTCGGTGTAACCGGGTCCGGCAAGACCTTCACGATGGCCAATGTCATCACCACACTGCAGCGCCCGACACTCATTCTGGCGCACAACAAGACGCTCGCTGCACAGCTGTATGGCGAGATGAAGGAATACTTCCCGAATAACCGGGTCGAGTACTTCGTGTCTTACTACGATTACTACCAGCCTGAAGCCTACGTGCCTTCATCCGATACGTTTATCGAGAAAGATGCTTCGGTGAATGCGCACATTGAACAGATGCGCTTGTCGGCGACCAAGGCACTGATGGAAGGCGGCGGCACAATCATTGTGGCAACCGTGTCAGCAATATACGGCCTGGGTGATCCCGAGTTGTACTTCAGCATGATTCTGCACATGGATCGCGGCGAGCGTATGAACCAGCGGGAGATTCTGCGACGTCTCGCCGAGATGCAATACACCCGCAACGAGATTGATCTGGTGCAGGGTACATACAGGGTGAAGGGCGACATCATCGATGTGTTTCCGGCTGAGTCGGAGAAGGAAGCCATTCGCATCGAGTTGTTTGATGATGAAATCGAAAACCTGTCGTACTTCGATCCGTTGACCGGTGAGGTGTTGCGGAAGGTGCCCCGTCTGACGATCTACCCGAAGACGCATTACGTGACGCCCAAAGAAGTTCTGCAAAACGCCTGCAAGAAGATCAAGGAGGAGCTTAAGGAACGCCTGGTTGTGTTGCGTGATCTGAACAAGCTGGTTGAGGCGCAGCGCCTTGAGCAGCGGACGATGTACGACATCGAGATGATCAACGAGCTGGGCTATTGCAGCGGTATTGAGAACTACAGCCGCTACTTGTCGGGCAGGGCGCCCGGCGAGCCGCCGCCGTGTCTGTTCGATTACCTGCCTGCCGACGCTTTGCTGATCATCGATGAAAGCCATGTCACCGTGCCGCAGATCGGCGGTATGTATAAGGGTGACCGCTCACGCAAAGAAACACTGGTTGAGTTCGGCTTCCGCCTGCCTTCGGCGTTGGATAACCGGCCGCTGCGTTTTGACGAGTTTGAGGGTTTGTCGCCGCAGACTTTATATGTGTCGGCTACGCCGCGTGATTACGAACGCGAACACTCCGGGCAGATCGCCGAACAGGTGGTGCGCCCGACAGGGTTGGTTGACCCCGAAATTGAAGTGCGTCCTGCGGGCATTCAGGTGGACGACGTACTGTCGGAAATCAACCTGCGATTGCCTAAAGATGAGCGAATTCTCATTACAACGCTTACCAAACGCATGGCGGAAGACTTAACCGAGTACCTGCATGAGCACGGCATACGCGTGCGTTATCTGCATTCTGATATTGAGACGGTGGAGCGTACCGAGATCATTCGTGACCTGCGTTTGGGCGAGTTCGATGTGCTGGTGGGTATTAACCTGCTGCGTGAAGGCCTCGATATGCCCGAGGTGTCACTGGTTGCGATTCTTGACGCCGACAAGGAAGGCTTCCTGCGTTCCGATTCGTCTCTCATCCAGACGATGGGGCGCGCCGCACGAAACGTCAACGGCAAAGCAATTTTATACGCCGACAAGATCACCGGCTCGATGCAGCGGGCGATCGACGAGGTTGAGCGCCGTCGAGCCAAACAGATCGCGTACAACGAAGAGCATGACATCACGCCGCAGACGATTCGTAAGCAGGTCCGTGACATCATGGAGGGTGCACGACCTGGTGGCAGTAAGGCCGAGAGGCTGCACCGGGTGGCAGAGCAGGGTGGCAAGTACTCCAGCCTGACGCCCGAACAGGCGATGAAGAAAATCAAAGAGCTTGAGAAGCAGATGCTCAAGCATGCGCGGGAGCTTGAGTTCGAAGAAGCTGCGGCTATTCGCGATCAGATTCAGAGTATTGAGCAGCAGGCGCTGGAGTTGCCCGGTTCCATGGCGGGCTAGGTCGGCACTATTTCATAGCTTTTTTATGCCGCTTTTGCGCAGATTCCGTACCTTCGAGTATAGAAGAGCTTATTATGTAAAGATGTAATTCATATGAATTACATCTGCCTAAAGTATTGATAATAAAAATAAAATTGTTGTTTTCTCTGGCTTTCTGCCGATTTTACATACGGATTATTCAAAAATTTCTGTGACGCAGGTCACATAAGTGTTCTGGCGATGTAAACTCTTTCTAATACCCGCGTAGCTAGAAAAAGCGGGACAACTAAAACATAAATACAGCAGGGGATGATCTAATGAGTACTAAACTCAGATCGTTAGCAGTATATACAGCAACCTCAATTATCGGGCTGGTCTCATTGGGAGCGAATGCGGCCACAGTTAGTCGTGCATTTGACGGTAATGACTGTTCGGGTTACTTCGGCACTGGTTTTGAGTCATGCACCATCTTCGTCAACGAAGGCGGCGAGGCTATCGAGCTTTCTCCGGTCATCGCGAAATTCGAAGAAGACCTGAGTGTTGATGAAGTTAATAGCACCTTGTTTCCTAGTGTGGACGGCAGCGAATTCACTTTCTCGAACTTGGGTGCAGACAACGTAACCGGTGACTGGGATTATGCGCCGACCGGTGACGATCCGTTTGTCCGTTACTGGGCTACCAAGTCGGGTGATGGCTTTATCCTGTTTTGGGAAGTGGATGATTCGGCGGTAGCCGCTGGCGGTGTTTGCGATGTTGCGGACGTGTACACACTTGCCTGTCTTGATGCGGCGCTTACCCAGACGTCGAATAGCTGGACAACGAATGGTCAGCAGCTTTCTCACATCACCTTCTATGATACGGCGGTGCCGGTGCCTGCAGCAGTCTGGCTGTTCGGTTCCGCTCTTGGCCTGATGGGCTGGATGAGGAAGCGCAAGGTTTCGTAAGTCGTATCCAAGGTTGACTCTAAGAAGCCCCGCGTAAGCGGGGTTTTTTTATTGCTGCGAGCTTATCCGCTGCATGTCAATGTCGAGGTGTTGATATAACAACATTCGGTTTTCCCTGTCTTGTTGCTGTAATTAGCTCCCTTCACAATTCACACCTGTTGATGATTTTTGTCAGGTCTTTTCGTGTCAGAACACACGGGAGGAATGACATGCAGTCACCAGAACCGCGAAGGACTCGCGCAGATAATATTTATTCCTTAGTAGGGAAGAGGAAGCACCGATGAATACCCGTTTTGCCAACAAAATTGTTGTAGCTGTATCTGTTCTGATGGCCGTTACCGGTCTGGCAGTTGGTTACCAGGGTGACTTGATCAGCTCTGTAGCTGCAGCGTTCCTGATGCTCGGTGGTTTTCTGATCTTCCTGATGAAGCATCGTCTGGATGATATTCGTCTGCAGGCCAATGAACTGGGTCGGGCGTTGCACGCGGCTGAACGCCGTGCGGCGAATGTGGCGGAGGAACTGACCGTAGTGTCTGATCAGGCAGCTTGAACCAGTTTCTATGAGCAATTAAAAAGGCCCGCCCAGGAAAACCTGGGCGGGCCTTTTTAATTGGTAGAACCAAATCAGCGCCACGATGCCGTTAGATCCGCGGTGGTTTCGCTGATTTGTGAAAATGAGCATGAGAGAACAGATATGGTCTCACGAGGCTGCCAATAAAAAACCCGCCCAAGATGGAATTAGGGCGGGTTCTTTCTTGTTGGTAGAACCGAGTGGATTCGAACCAAATTCGCGAAGTGATCTTGCTAATGCCTGATGTCGTGGTTCGCGAATTTGCGAAGACCGCTGCATCAGAAGTCGCTGATGCCCCTCGGTGGGGAATCCCTTGGTTCCAAAACCAAACAGGCCCGCCCAAGAAAACCTGGGCGGGCCTGAGTTTGTTTGGTAGAACCGAGTGGATTCGAACCACCGACCTCCGCCATGTCAAGGCGGCGCTCTAACCAACTGAGCTACGGTTCTGCTGTTTGGTCTGTCTGCCGGACCTGAAATCTTGGTCTGGTTGTTCAGAGGGCGGCTACCTTACCCAAACCGCCCATTTGAGGCAAGTGGGGTAGCCCGCAGCCCCAATCAATATGGCACACTTGGGCTCTATGGCATCTTCCGGCAATGGTCCCAACGATAAACCCACGGTAACAGCGCCAGCTGAGGCGGCTGCCGGTCTGGGTGCCGTCAAAGAAGTGTTGAAAAATGCCGTGCAGAAACCAGGCCTGCCACGTGCTGCTGTGGCGCTCTTTAATGCCAACCAGCCGGAAGGCTTTGATTGTCCCGGTTGTGCCTGGCCCGAATCCGACAATCCGAAGCATCTGGAATTCTGTGAGAACGGTGCGAAAGCGATCGCCGATGAGGCGACACGCCAGCGTGCTGATGCGGATTTCTTTGAGCATTCACCGATTGAGGCGCTGCGAAAAAAGTCGGATCAGTGGCTCAATGATCAGGGACGGATAACCGAGCCGGTTGTTAAACGTAAAGACTCGGATCGTTATGAGGCGATCAGCTGGGAAGAGGCGTTTCAGTTAATCGGTGCCGAGCTGGATGCGTTAGGCAATCCCGATGAAGCTGCGTTCTACACGTCGGGCCGCACCAGTAACGAAGGTGCCTATCTCTATCAGCTGTTCGTGCGGCAGTTCGGTACGAACAACTTTCCGGATTGTTCGAACCTGTGTCATGAGTCGAGTGGCAGAGCGTTAACGGAATCTATCGGTACCGGCAAAGGCACAGTCAGTCTCGAAGACTTCGACAAGGCCGATGCAATTTTTGTGCTGGGTCAGAACCCCGGTTCCAACCATCCCCGTATGCTTGCCACCCTGCAGGACGCCAAACGCAACGGTGCGGTCATTGTCGCGGTCAATCCGCTCGACGAGGCAGGCCTGAAGCGCTTCAAGAACCCGCAGGAAGTGAGCGGTATTCTGGGTGACGGCACCAAGCTCACCGACCTGCACGTACCGGTGCGGGTGAACGGTGATGTGGCGTTCCTGAAGGGGTTGTGTAAAGCGCTGTTGGAAGCTGAAGGTGCTAATCCCGGGCACGTCCTTGATGCCGGATTTATTGATACCTACACAGATGGTTTTCAGCGTTTTGCCGCGGATATCGAAGCGACAGAATGGCCTGACATAGAAACCGCCAGCGGTGTCAGTAAACAGCTGGTCGAAGAAGCGGCTGCTGTTGCAATCAACAACGACAATGTCATCTGTTGTTGGGCGATGGGCCTGACGCAACACAAGAATGCCGTGGCCAATATTCAGGAGGTCGTTAACTTTCTGATGCTCAGGGGCAACCTGGGTAAGCCCGGAGCCGGTGCTTGTCCTGTGCGGGGTCACAGTAATGTGCAGGGCGACAGGACCATGGGCATCTGGGAACGCCCCAACGCAGAATTGCTGGATGCGCTGGCTGCCGAGTTTAATTTTCACCCGCCGCGTGAGCACGGTCTAGACAGCGTCGACACCATCAAGGCAATGCATGACGGTGACGTGAAAGTCTTTGTCGCCTTGGGCGGCAACTTCATGGCGGCAACACCCGATGCACCTTATACCGCGAAGGCATTGGAGAGCTGCAAGCTGACTGTGCAGATTTCCACCAAGCTGAATCGCTCGCACACCGTGACCGGCGAACAGGCATTGATACTGCCAGCCCTGGGGCGCACCGAAATTGATGTTCAGGAGGGCGTGGAGCAGTTCGTTACCGTCGAGAACTCGATGGGTGTGGTGTCGAAATCACAGGGCAAACTGCAGGCGATTAGCACTGATATCAAAAGCGAGTTGTGGATCGTTGCCGGTATGGCAAAAGCGACCTTGAACGACAAAACCACAGTGAAGTGGGATGCGTTGGCCGCCGATTATTCGTTGGTGCGAAACCATATCGAACGGACGATACCCGGTTTTGAGAGTTTTAATGAACGGCTTGCAGAGCAGGGTCGCTTTGAGCTGCCGCATGCTGTGCGCGATGCAAGAACCTTTAATACGGCGAACGGCAAAGCGAACTTCACAGTGCACGGTATTGAGCAACCGGAAATGCCGGACGGGCATCTGTTGATGATGACGATCCGCAGCCACGATCAGTTCAATACCGTGGTTTACACACAGAATGACCGCTACCGCGGCATCGCGGATAGCCGCATGGTTGTGTTCATGAACGAGACCGATATGGCGGAGCAGGGTTTGGCTGCCGGTGACGAGGTGGGCATCACCAGCTACCACAATGGACAGGTGCGCCACATGTCAGGCTTTACTGTAGTGCCTTACCGGATACCTTTGGGCTGCGTTGCTACGTACTACCCCGAGACGAACCCGCTGATCCCCGTTGACCACGTTGCCGAGGTCAGCAATACGCCGGCCTACAAGTCAGTCGAGGTCAGCCTCGAAAAACTGAGCTAAATCGCGGTTTTGCAGCCCAAAACCGGCCATCCCTTTGATACAATGCGCGCCCGCAGAGCCTGCCGCTGGCAGGGTTTGCCGCGAATTAGACCTGAATTTACCGAAAAGGCGCTGAAATGCCCGTAGTTACTCTGCCCGACGGCAGTAAAAGAGAATTTGATCAGGCAGTCACCGTTGCTGATGTGGCTGCTGACATTGGTCCTGGTCTGGCGAAAGCCGCGTTGGCCGGTAAGGTCAACGGTCAGATGGTCGACACCTCGTTCACTATCGAGGACGACGCTGATCTGGCGATAGTGACTAATCGTGATGACGACGGTCTGGAGGTGATTCGTCACTCGACCGCTCACCTGCTGGCGATGGCGGTTAAAGAACTGTTCCCGACGGCACAGGTCACTATCGGTCCTGTTATTGAAGACGGCTTCTATTACGACTTCTCTTACGAGCGTCCGTTTACCCCGGAAGATCTCGAAGCGATCGAGAAGAAGATGGCGGAGCTGTCTAAAGCCGACCTGCAGGTGCAGCGCAAAGTGCTGGAGCGTGACGAGGCTGTGCAGTTCTTCCGTGATCAGGGCGAAGAATACAAAGCAGAAATTATCGAAAGCATTCCGGGCGATGAAGACATCGGTTTGTACGAGCAGGGCGGTTGGGCTGATTTGTGTCGTGGCCCGCACGTACCTTCAACCGGTCACCTGAAAGCGTTCAAGCTGATGAAAGTTGCCGGTGCATACTGGCGTGGCGACTCCAATAACGAGATGCTACAACGGGTATACGGCACGGCGTGGTCTGACAAGAAAGCGCTGAAAGCCTATCTGCACCGTCTGGAAGAAGCCGAGAAGCGGGATCACCGCAAATTCGGTAAAACCCTTGACCTGTTTCACTTTCAGGAAGAAGCGCCGGGCATGGTGTTCTGGCATCCCAATGGCTGGACCCTGAACCGTACGGTTCGTGAGTACATCCGCGAACGTCTTCGTGAAAACGACTACAAAGAAATCAACACGCCGCAGGTTGTTGACCGCACCCTGTGGGAAAAATCCGGTCACTGGGACAAGTACCGCGAGAACATGTTCACCGTCGGTGACGAAGAGAACCGCGTGTATGCGGTGAAGCCAATGAACTGTCCCTGTCACGTGCAGGTGTACAACCGCACGTTGCATTCTTATCGCGATCTGCCGTTGCGTCTTGCGGAGTTCGGTTCCTGTCATCGCAACGAAGCGAGCGGCACTTTGCACGGGCTGATGCGTGTGCGTGGTTTCGTCCAGGACGATGCACACATTTTTTGCACTGAAGACCAGATTCAGTCGGAAGTGTCGAACTTCATCGACATGGTATTCAGTGTCTATGAAGACTTCGGTTTCACCGATGTCATGACCAAGCTTTCAACCCGGCCTGAAAAACGTGTCGGCGACGAAGCGCTCTGGGACAAGGCGGAACAGGGACTGAAGAACGCTCTGGAAGCGAAGGGTATGGAGTGGGAGCTGAACGAGGGCGACGGCGCTTTCTACGGTCCCAAGATCGACTTCGACCTGCGCGACTCCATCGGCCGTGTCTGGCAGTTGGGCACAGTGCAGCTCGATTTCTCGATGCCGGAGCGTCTGGAGGCGACTTATATCGGCGAGGACGGCAATAAACATACGCCCGTTATGCTGCACCGCGCCATCCTGGGTTCTATCGAGCGATTTATCGGAATTCTCCTTGAACATCATGCAGGTAGCCTGCCTACCTGGCTGGCTCCTGAGCAGGTGATGGTCATGAATATCACCGATAATCAGGCCGACTATGTCCGTTCGGTACGGGATTCCCTTATAAAACAGGGCTTTCGGGCTGAAATGGACTTGAGAAACGAAAAAATCGGCTTTAAAATCCGCGAGCACACGATGAAGCGCATCCCGTATTTGCTGGTAGTAGGCGACCGGGAAGCCGAAAACAATGCTGTGGCCGTGCGCACGCGAGCAGGTAAAGACCTGGGTTCCATGCCGTTGGAACAGTTTATTGAAGGTCTTGCCACTGAGGTCGCGAGCCGCGGCCGTACTATTTTAGAGGACTAAGCAGATAGCTGGTAAAAAACGCGTTAAGCGTAACAACGAGATCGAGGCCAGTAAGGTTCGCGTCATTGATGACGAAGGCGAACAAGTTGGCATCATGATGCTGGACGATGCAATCGCTCTGGCAAAAGACAAAGGTTTGGATTTGGTTGAAGTGTCACCGAATGCTGAACCACCCGTTTGTCGTGTGATGGACTTTGGTAAGTACCTGTTCGAACAGAACAAGAAAACCCAAACCTCCAAAAAGAAATCAACACGTATTCAGGTTAAGGAAGTTAAGTTCCGTCCCGGAACGGAAGAAGGTGATTACCAGGTCAAGCTGAAGAACCTGATTCGCTTCCTGACCAAAGGCGACAAGGCGAAGGTTACCCTTCGTTATCGTGGCCGAGAAATGGCTCATCAGGAACTCGGTGTCGAGCTACTGAAAAGAGTCGAGTCAGATCTGGAAGAACTGGCTGTCGTCGAACAGTTTCCGAAAATGGAAGGACGTCAGTTGGTAATGGTTCTGTCTCCCAAAAAAACCTAGGCCCTGTAAAGCAAGCATCACTGCTCGCTGATCAGGAATTGAAAGCGGGTTAGGAAGCCCTGTCTGTGAACACAAGCGCAGACTGAGCTCACCGGCCCCGCCTGCAAATCGGCCCCAACTATAGGATTAACGGGGTTCGGTGTCGGGCTACAAGGAGTAAATAATGCCGAAATTGAAAACCAATCGCGGTGCTGCGAAGCGTTTCCGTCGCACAGGTAAAGGCGGATTTAAACGCGGACAGTCACATCTTCGTCACATTCTTACCAAGAAGTCATCCAAGCGTAAGCGTCAACTTGGTAAGCCCGCTCACATTGCAGAGTCTGACGTGAAAAGCGTCAAGCAGCTGCTGCCGAACTAAGGAGACGAAGAAATGGCACGCGTTAAAAGAGGTGTAACTGCCAAGGCACGTCACCGTAAAGTATTGGGTAAAGCGAAGGGTTACTACGGTGCCCGTCGTAAGAACTTCCGTACTGCCAAACAGGCAGTCATTAAGGCCGGTCAATATGCATACCGTGACCGCCGCCAGCGCAAACGTCAGTTCCGTGCTCTGTGGATTGCCCGCATCAATGCGGCAGCCCGCCTGAACGATCTGTCGTACAGCCGCTTTATCAACGGTTTGAACGTTGCAGGCATCGAAGTCGATCGCAAAGTACTTGCTGATCTGGCTGTTCATGATGCTGCTGCATTCAGCGCACTGGCAGAGCAGGCGAAAGCCGCACTGCAGTCGTAAGTAGTACCGGGCGCCCGGCTTATGAGAATGAGCCGGGCTGCTTTTACCGTTGAACACATTCGTCCCGTCCGGGGCAGGGGAGCGCACAAGTGGATTTGCAGGTGGATCTGAACGAGCTGATAGAGCGCGCTCAGCAAGCCATTGCGAATAGCGATGATCTGAACGGTCTGGATACCGTTCGTGTCGCGTTCCTGGGTAAAAAGGGTGAGCTCACCGCACAGCTGAAGCAGCTGGGCAGCTTGCCCGCTGATCAGCGTAAGGATGCCGGTGCCGCTATTAATAAAGCGAAGCAGGCCGTCCAGAACGCTATCAATGAAAAGCGTGAACAGCTTGAGGCCATTGCTCTGGAAGAGCAGCTCAAAGCCGAGGCTGTTGACGTCACTCTGGCCGGCCGTGGTCAGACTCCGGGTTCCTTACACCCTGTAACGCGTACCCGTCAGCGTATCGAAGAGATTTTCAAAGGTGCCGGTTTCTCGGTGCACGAAGGTCCTCAGATTGAGGATGACTTCCATAACTTCTCTGCGCTCAATATTCCTGAAAACCATCCCGCCCGTGCAATGCACGACACGTTTTACTTTGAGGATGGCCGGGTACTGCGTACGCATACTTCGCCGGTGCAGATTCGTGCCATGCTCGATCAGGGTGCACCCGTCCGCATGATCGCGCCAGGTCGCGTGTACCGCTGCGATTCAGATATGACGCACACGCCGATGTTCCATCAGGTCGAAGGTCTGGTGATCGACAAGGGCGTGAGCTTTGCCAACTTAAAGGCAACTTTGCACCAGTTCGTTGAGGCGTTCTTCGAGCGCCCGGCCGAGCTGCGTTTCCGTCCGAGCTATTTCCCGTTTACCGAGCCTTCTGCAGAAGTAGACGTGCTGTCGGATAAGGGCAAATGGCTGGAGATTCTGGGTTGCGGCATGGTGCATCCCAACGTTCTGCGTAACGTAAACATTGATCCTGAGGAATATCAGGGTTTCGCATTTGGTGTGGGCGTTGAGCGCCTTGCCATGCTCCGGTACGGCGTGGATGATCTGCGTCTGTTTTTCGACAACGACCTGCAGTTTCTGCGGCAGTTCAGGTAAGCGGCTATGAAGATTAGTGAAGAATGGCTGCGTGAGTGGGTTAGTCCCGAAGTCTCCACCGACGAGTTAGCGCATCAGCTGACGATGGCCGGTCTGGAAGTGGACGGTGTCGATGTATTGAAGCCTGCACCGGAGAGTGTGGTTGTCGGTAAGGTCACCGAACTTAAACCGCATCCTGATGCTGACAAGCTGCGTCTGACGACTGTTGATGTCGGTCAGGATAGCCCGCTGCAGATCGTCTGCGGTGCCAGCAATGTGCAGGAAGGCGGCGTCTATCCGGTTGCAATGATTGGCGCCGTCCTGCCGGGCGGCTTAAAGATTAAGAAGAGCAAGCTGCGGGGCGAAGAGTCCTACGGGATGCTGTGTTCTGCCTCCGAACTGGCTTTGGAAGAGCAGAGTGAAGGTCTGTACGAGCTCGATTCGCATCTGACCCCGGGTACACCAATTTCAGACGTCATCAACTTCGAAGATGCGATCATTGATCTCGACCTCACGCCGAACCGTGCGGATTGCTTCAGTATTGCCGGTGTCGCCCGCGAAGTCGCGGCCAGCAACAGCCTGCAGCTGCCCGAGAATGTGCAGCAGTCTGTCGAAGCGTCTATCGATGACACATTGAAGGTGTCTCTTGATGCAGGTGAGGCCGGCCCGCTGTTCGCCGGTCGTGTTATCAGGGGAATTAACAATCGTGCCGTTACCCCGGTGTGGATGCGTGAAAAACTCCGCCGCGGCGGTGTGCGTCCGATTCATCCGGTTGTCGATGTCACGAACTTCGTCATGCTGGAACTTGGTCAGCCGATGCACGGCTACGACCTCGGCAAACTGAACGGCGATATCTCTGTGCGCATGGCGAAGCAGGGTGAGAAGCTGGTTCTGCTTGGCGGCACTGAGATCGAATTGAAAAAATCTGATCTGGTTATTGCCGACAATAAAGGACCGGTTGCACTGGCCGGCGTGATGGGTGGTGACCCGACGGCTGTCGATGCAGACACTGCAGACATTTTCTTCGAAGCAGCGTTTTTCCATCCGGACGCCATCGCGGGTAAAGCCCGCGAATACAACATGCATACCGAGTCGTCACTGCGTTTCGAACGTGGTGTGGATTTCGGCAACACCGTGAATGCACTTGAGCGTGCTACTGAGTTGCTGCTGGATATTGCCGGCGGTCATGCCGGACCGGTGGTTGCAAAGTCGCTCGATGACAAACTGCCGCAGCGTGCGCCTGTTGCTCTGCGTCATGCGCGTCTTAACAGCCTGCTGGGTATTGATATCGAGGCTGCTCAGGTTGAAGCGATGTTCGGTCAGCTGGGCATGGCTGTGGAAAGCACAGCTGACGGCTGGGCGATTACGCCGCCGACGGCCCGTTTCGATATTGAGATCGAAGAAGACCTTATTGAAGAGGTCGTGCGCCTGATCGGTTACGACAACATTCCGGATATTCCGGCATCTTCTCCGATGAATCTTGCCACTGCTACTGAGCACCAGCTGTCCATCGACCGTATTCGTTCGTCATTCGTTGATCAGGGCTACCAGGAAGCGGTGACCTACAGCTTTGTAGACCCCGAGACCGAAGCTTTGTTGTCTACCGGTGACGAACCTATCGTTTTGAAGAACCCGATTTCCCAGGCGCAGTCGGTTATGCGCCGCAGCCTGTGGCCGGGTCTGATCCAGGCGCTGAAGTTGAACGAAAACCGTCAGGAAACCCGTGTGCGTATGTTCGAGTACGGCGTGCGGTTCACTTCTAAAGGCGGTGAGATTATCGAAGAAGATGTCTTCGCCGGCGTGATCTCCGGTGGCTTCTATCAGGAGCACTGGGAAGGCAAGAACGCAGGCATGGATATTTTTGACATAAAGTCGGATATCTACGCCAATTTCATGCTGACCGATGCCCCTCACGAATTTGCCTTCGTGAATGATGAGCATCCGGTGCTGCGCCCGGGCCGCACGGCCCGTATTGCCCGTGCCGGACAGACCATCGGCTGGATGGGTGAATTGCATCCGGCGCTGGTGGCTAAACTGGATCTGAATACCGCGCCGCTGTTGTTTGAATACCTTGCGGAGCCTTCGCTGAGGCGCGAGCCGTCGCGGTATGAACCGATTTCGAAATTCCCCCAGGTCCGTCGTGATCTGGCCGTTGTTGTGGATGAAGCTGTACCCGTTTCGGAGCTCGTCAGAGCCGTTGTCGAGTCGGGTGGGGCGCTCCTCCGCGAGGTGGTTGTGTTTGATATTTATGCGGGTGAAAGAGTCGATTCTGGTCGAAAGAGTGTTGCGTTAGGCTTGATTTTACAGGAAAAATCGCGCACTCTTAATGACACAGAAGTTGACGGTGTTGTCGACACTGTCACTCAGGCACTCGCCGATAAATTCGCTGCCACCATTAGAGATTAAGCAGTAGAGAATAAAGATGGCACTTACCAAAGCAGACATGGCTGAATCATTGTTCAACGAGCTGGGCCTCAACAAGCGTGAAGCCCGTGAACTCGTCGACATGTTCTTCGAAGACCTCCGCGCTTCGCTGAGCAGCGGTGAACAAGTGAAGCTCTCCGGTTTCGGTAACTTTGACCTGCGTGACAAGAACCAGCGTCCTGGGCGTAACCCGAAAACGGGTGAAGAGATTCCCATTACCGCTCGTCGTGTTGTGACTTTCCGTCCTGGTCAGAAACTGAAATCACGAGTAGAAGCTTATGCTGGAACCGGGGAATAACAGCGAACTACCTGCCATCCCAGGCAAACGCTATTTCACAATTGGCGAAGTCAGTGAACTGTGCGACGTAAAGCCGCACGTGTTGCGCTATTGGGAGCAGGAATTTCCGCAGCTTAAACCTGTTAAGCGTCGCGGAAACCGCCGTTATTACCAGCGTCAGGATGTCTTGATCATCCGCCAGATCCGCAGTCTTCTGTACGATGATGGCTTCACTATTGGTGGCGCCCGGCAGAAGTTGACCGGCGAAGAGGCCAAGACTGACGTCAGCCAGAGCCAGCAGATCGTTAAGCAGCTGCGTGTAGAGCTGGAAGAGATCGCCAAGATTCTGCGCCGCTAAGCAGTTTTCACATGCATTTTAAGCGGCCGCCTGATGTATCATAGCGGCCGTTTTTAGTTTCGGACTCCCCATCTGAAGCTGTACAAAAAATTCGGGCATTAGCGCAGTCTGGTAGCGCACTTCTCTGGGGGAGAAGGGGTCGTAGGTTCAAATCCTGCATGCCCGACCAAAAAAAGAAACAGCCGGCCTTGCGCCGGCTTTTTCTTTTTTAGTCGCGACTGCAGAGTTGAACCGTAGGTTCACCAATCGGCAGGACAGCCGATTGGCGATGCAAAGCAACCCGAGCGAAGCGAGGGCGCGGTACAGGGATGTACCGCGTCAGATCCTGCATGTCAGGATGCCTGAGCCATTACGCGCCGAAGGCGCGGAACGGGGAGGGCAAAGCCCGACCCAAATCCTGCATGCTTTCTGCACAAACAAAAAAACCGGCCCAAGGCCGGTCTTTTAATCAGATAGTTTGGCGCTTAAGCCCGTCGGCGAATCCACCCCAACAGTCCCAAAGCAGACCCAAACAACCAAACTGCCGCCGGAATCGGAGTTCCTACGACCCGCACCAACGCTACGCCGGCATTGAACTGAACCTTATCTGGCGTGAATGTTATGTGAGGGTAGGTGTCTCCATAGTCAAATACTTGAAAACCGTCGCTGCTTGCGAAGTGTTGTACGTACAGATGGTTAACTATTCCGTTGTTATTTAAATCACTACCGTAAAAAGCCTGCGCTCGCGGGCCGCTGGCTCCCAGCTGAGTCTGGCCGAACAACTCGATGAAATTGGTCGCCTTGATCCCTTCTTCTGCAGAGGTTCCCTGACTGGTGCTTTCGATACCGTCGAATGTGATTCCAAACGAAAATGCGTTCAACAACGCAGCCATCTCGGTGTTGGTTGCAATTCTCCAGGCTGAGCCACCGTGGTTGGCGAGTGCCTGGTTTACCGATTGGCCCAATGTTTCATCCCACTGCATCCACTCGAGACCGCCGCCGGTTACGACGTTGGTATCAGTATCGAGTGTGTAGCCGTTATAGGAAACTAAAGCCGCGTTCGCAGTACCAAACCCAAGCAGCAAGACTGCTGCAACCAGCTTCTTCATCAAATAACCCCCGTATTGTGTGTCTGCCTGTCGCCGGCAGTTTTGTTTTTTGCAGGATAACGGCATCGTGTCGCAACGCAACTTATTGAATGGGCAGAAGGCGTGCAGCGGTTTAGATACTGCCCGCCTTTTACATATTCTATTTCGGCAAAACCCGAATCCGTACAACACGCGTCTTTTCATTCCACGGATCCACTTCAAAGCGAACCTGGAAATGATGCTGGTAGCCGGCGAAGCGGGGGATAGTCCACTGCTCATGAATGTACTGCTCGGTAAGGCCGGTCCAGATGTTTCTTAACCAGCCTTTCTCCAGTACCCGCTTATACGGTGACACGTATGAAATCTCGGTACGGTCTTCGTTGAACTCGATGCCTTCGGCTACGGTCAGGTCACGGAAGCAGGTGGGAGTGGTCACAGCATCCAGCGCCAGCGATACATCAGCGGTTTCTTCAATCCAGTAGCGGCGCTCCTCGAAAATCTCTTTCATGGAGGCGACATCGAAGGCCACCATCTCTTCGGTGCGGCCCATCTGCTGCGCGTAGTCCATCCATTTGAGCTGTTCCTTCATCAGTGCGTCGTTGCCCTGATGCGCATACGGCAGGGTCATCTGATAGGTGCGGATGGTATTCGCCAGAATACGACCGAACTCTGCATCACGACCATCGATCAAATCGCGGTCCTGACCAATCTGTTCAGCAATCATGTCGGCTGCTTTGCGGCCTATCTCAGCTGCGTGCTCTTCACAACTGTGTTCCAGCAATAAGGCGTAGTCATTGAAGGCGAACCAGCCCTTCATAATCGCATCTGCACGGGCGATCTCGGCCTCGGTCATCGTGTCCTTCATGCGAGTGTTGGCGTCACTCTGGATTTTTTCTGCTGCGTCCATGGTTGTCTCCTGTAATGCGTCCGCTAGCCGTGGCCTGAGCGGATAAATCTCAGAAACTCGCGCCGGTTGCGCGGGCCGTAGGTCAAAAAACTGGGGTCGGGCTGATTGCGGTAGTTCTCCCGCATGTTGGCAACGGCATCACCCTGCATTTGCCGGGCAATTTCATCGGCCGAGATGCCATAGGGCTCAGCTGCGTTTAGTCCGAATATTTTGGCGCGAAGTCGCGGGGTGATTGCGGGATAGCCATAACGCTCCTGATGCTCTTTGGAAATCTGGAATGCTCTGAAGGCCTGAATTTGATCTTGCGGCGAGCCGTACCAGATTGAATCGGTACCCCAGACCACCCGATCTTCACCGACATACTTCAGCAACTTTCCGAGTGAATGGGATGCCTGGTCCGGGTCCTTCATCAGCTCACGCCAGGTTGTGCCAAGCTCGGCATAGACGTTGCTGTTTGCTGGTATCCCGTGGCCCCGCAGAGAGTCGATCAGGTAGTCGATGCCGCCGACCGGCTTGCCGGGCTCGTAAGGTCCTTCGGTCATCGTAATGTCGAAGCCCGAGTGGTACACGATGAAGGTCAGATCAGGGTTTGCTTTCGCGGCCGGTCCGATGTCGGTACAGAGCCGGTATTCAAGGTTCTTCTCGCCCATAGCGGGGAAGGGCAGTGGCAGCCCTTTATGCACGCAAACCAGTTTCACACC
>Ga0070729_10003563_pt1 | contig 17910 bp, 13 predicted proteins | sample tdDd472_FD_66725 | JGI IMG/M metagenome (GOLD analysis project Ga0070729, IMG submission 66725) | Marine sediment microbial communities from the Atlantic coast under amendment with organic carbon and nitrate - tdDd47.2 | ecosystem: Environmental > Aquatic > Marine > Coastal > Sediment | place... | reverse complement strand
CTATTAAGCTAAGAGGCTTATTTGACAATGTTCGTTTGTTAATTCAATCTGCCATATTGACATCTATATCAACAGCGCGACTATATAGTCGCCTTTTCATTTCAAATGGGTGTTATGCTAACGCAGTAAGCGTTTTACAGAGGATGATTGAAGCTTTTTTTTGACAATTTATTCGCACAATAAAAAATGCCCTGTGCGGACGCAAACATTGAAATCAAAACACCCAAAAAGTCAGTCAGAACAAGGCTTTACGCTTTGCAAAACCACAGAATGCTTTGCACAGATTGCGCGATAATACGGACAGCATCGCCCAGCAATAGCTATAAAGAGAAATACATCGGAAACAAAAGCAGAGTAGACATTCTTCCCAGTTTGAACCACAATGGGTTGCGTTTTGTCAAACATGGTCAATAGTTTGGAGCTTGAATGTCACACGAACCGAATATGTACGACTCGCACATGCATACCACACTCTGCAAACATGCGCGCGGTAAACCTCAAGATTATGCAAAAGTCGCCGAGAAAAAGGGACTTAAAGGTATTATCTTCACCTGCCATAGCCCGATGCCATACGGTTGGAGTCCAAAAGTCCGTATGTCGATTAATCAATTTGATGAATATGTCGATATGATCCAACAAGCACGAGACGAGTACGCTGGGCGGGTTGATGTTCGGCTTGGTATGGAAAGTGACTTTATGCCCGGTATGGAAGGCTGGCTAGAAGATCTCCATCAAAAAGCTGACTTTCACTATATTTTGGGGTCAGTCCATCCACAGACCGATGAATATAAACTCATCTATCTGACGGGACATTCACGGCTAGAGTATGAAAAAAGTTATTTTGAAAATCTCGCTAATGCCGCCGAATCTGGTTTATTCGATTGCTTGAGCCATCCTGATATTGTGAAGATCGTTCATGCTAATGAATACAAAGTCAGCGACCATATGGATACTCTCAAACGTTCATTGGATCGCATCGCCAAAACAGGGATTGCGATGGAACTGAATACCAGTGGCGTACTCAAAACATACAAAGAGATGAACCCCGGTATGGAAATCTTAGGCGAGATGTTTAAGCGTGATATTCCCGTCGTCTTAGGCTCAGATTCGCATGATGCTCATCGGGTATCAGCAGATTTTGATAAAGCCTTAAATTATTTGCGAGATGTTGGTTATACAACCGTCAATTATTTCCTCAATCGGGAACGTCAAGAGATTGCAATCGATGATGTTTTTTTGACGATACTCCAGCCTCGTATGGTCTAATTGACCGATTGACGCGCTGGTTGAGTGGGGAATGATGTCCATTAGTGATACTCAAAATCATTCCCCTTCTGTACTTGAGACATTCACAAAAATCATCTGTTGATAGGCGATATTGAGTTGTACTTCTCCATCCGATAACATCCCCAATTGTGCCTGAATATTGCGTAGAGCAGGTTCAGACGGGGGGGTGACATCACGGATTGTCGCATAGACGATTAAGCCATCTCGATCTTGTACGTCAACATCTTCAATCGTCGCAAATGGCAGAGCTTCTTGCAAGAGTGCCAAAATGACGGCGTTCCGTCCATCAGCAGGGCGGATAATCTGCTGGGCAACTACTTCAACATCTACCGTTTGGTCATAGACAGAATTGATAAGTTCTTGTGCGTCTTTCACTTGGCGGGATGTTATATCTGTTTCGGATTGGATCGTTAATTGAATACCGAGTGGCACTGATGAAATTACATTATAATCGACAACCTCGGCATTGATGAAAATTTCTTGTTCAAGGCGTTCACGGATTTGTTGTTCGTCAACGGCTTGCGATCCCAACTGGATAAACACAATCATAACAAACACCGTCAAGGCTGCCAGTACACCCCACCAGATGCGGGTTAGGTTGGCTGTTACGCCTTCACGTGATTTATCAGGACGCATCCCCAACCATAAAAATGTGATGTATTGTGATGCGATGATAAAGGTGATATTCGCCAAAAATAGTAAAGTCGCCCCAATTGCCATATTGACATGTTGGAGAGCAACGCCTAGCCCAATCGTACAAATCGGGGGCATCAATGCCGCCGCAATCGCGACACCTGCTAACGCTGCCGGAATCCCTTTCCGCGCTGATGCATACGCTGCAACTAAACCAGACACCAATGCAACTGCCGCATCTAATACCCCCGGACTCCCACGCGAGAGCATTTCTGAGGTTGGGCTATCAATGGGTAATAAGACACCCATCCCAATCGAAATTAACAACGCCAGAATCACACCCTGTATCATCGTGAAGCTGGCACGGCGTGTTAGTTCTAATAAACCGGTTGCCATCCCGGTTGAAAATCCCGAAATCGGAGACATCAACGGGGCAACCAACATCGCTCCAATAATTACCGCAACACTATTGGTTAGTAGTCCTAAGGTTGCCAACCCAGCTGATAAGACAATCATCACGGTAAAGTCGAGATTCGGATCAGCATTTTTCTGTGCTGCCCAAACAAGTTCATTTTGCTCAACATGGGTTAATTGTGGATTAATGCGTAATAGGCTACGCTCGATTGTGCCGCGGAGTCCCCGTTGCCATTCAATCTGTGAAATCATAATCACTGGACCCGGTGCGCGGTTGAGGAGTTGGTTGCTAAGGTCGTCGGTGATTTGGCGTTCAAAGTCGCTTTTTTGCGAGAAGCCCATCACCAACAAGTCATCCTCTGTGATCTCGCGCAAGATGCTACGTTCTGGTGTTCGTCCAGCGATGATTTGTTTATAGGGACGATTGTCTGGTGGCATGAGCGCTTCGGTTTCTCGCATGACCGCTTCATGATCGGCATGATATTGATAATTGTACTGAACGCTCATCTGGCGGACTTTTGTATTGTTTTGGAGGGCGAGACTAACCCCTAATTTCATGGCGATTGTGGATTGAACCGTTCCGTCTACAGGAATCACTACACGGTTAAATGATGGGGAGGTTGAGCTACGATAGATGAGGACACCACAGGGTGCCGCTGCAATTACATTTTCGACCACTGTTCCTAATTTAACTTGTCGTCGTACCGATTGATTGACACCGAGGATAATGACATCTGTATTGCGTTCCCGTGCGACATCCAATATCCCGCGAGAAATACTGACGGCAACTTCTGTCACCAGTTCAACTTTATGACCGTCACCTGCGTTACGGAAATTTTCGATCACTTCTTGAACTTCTTCAGTGACTTTATTGGCTAGTTCGGTATCACCTAGCGCAACAACCAATGCAATCACTAAGCCCTCAGTTGGGTGTACCAATTCACCTGCCAATTCCAACATCTGTGCGGCAGTATCAGGTCGCCCAATGGGAATCAGTACAGTCTTTGCATAATAATTGTCTTCGGGCAAGATGATTTCAGATGCGCCATTAGGTTGTGCAGGTTTTTCGGTCACAGGTATACCCTTTTTATGGGTGAATGAAACATACTGCTTGAATTTTAGTTGGGTTAAGGATTTGCGTCAAATCGAAAGGGGTTGTGCTGTGTCTCAGCAGCCAGCCATCGTTAAATAAGTTTATCGAATCAAGGTATGTCGTTTATGATGTACGGACGAATAATTCGACCGGATAAACCAATGTGTCGGGGTCAGGATTATCTTGATTGAGAATATTACGATTTGCACTTTCAAAGTCTCGATGACGGCGTTCTAACTCTTGTACTTGTTTAGAAGCGGGTTCATTACGGAAGAGTGTCACTAGTGTTGTCCGTTCTAAGGAACAAATAATTACCCATGAATTGCCGTACAACTTTTGAACATCTGTATAATCGCTTAATTCCATCGCCAATCGGCTTTGTAGATTCTCCATGATTGGGGTCAGATATTGTTCTTCTATCTCATATTCGCCAAATGTTCGTATCGTCTTAAGTTTGAGATGATGAATCACGATCATACAAAGTGCTTTACCCCGTATGGCGGCTCGTAGTGCCATTGTCGGGATTTCCTTCATGACTTGGTTGAGTTCGCCTAATTCACCGTTTTCGAGTGCTTCTTCTGCAATTGCCAATTGACGACTATAACGCCCATATACGATGTCAAAGTGTTCACGGCTAATATCACCGCTAGCAAATTCATCTAATAGTGTTTCGATTTTTTCTTCAACAGAATTTTTAAACGCTTTAGCACGTTCCAGTGTTATAGTCATAATTATGTTTCCTTACCAATATCATGCCTGTTTGTTATCATACCATATTTTGTTATATTGTGTAACAATTTTCCCATAAGATTTTATGACTATTTGATAATGGAAATCTGTATCTACAACAGTTGAGTGGAGATTGCATTTCCTATTAAAATTTTTCTTGTGAGATGTTTTATTTGATACGTTTCCCCGTACAACTTCCATGAAGTGCAAACGTAGATTATGTTATACTGAATAAGGAATTATTACTCTAAGGATAAAATGGATATGGCAGTCGTGAGTGAGTTGATTGATGTAGGTCTTGCACTTAAAGAACAGGGGAATCATCAAGCCGCCATCGAGCATTTTCGCCAGTTACATGTGACCTACCCCGATCATGCCCGTATCATGTTTGAATTAGCGGGGTCATGGCAAGCATTTAATGTGCCAGAACGTGCCTTGCCTCTGTATCGTGCTTTGTTAGAAATGCCAAAAACGCAGGGATTACCGCCTAAAGAATTACCGCGTCTCTATACCCAGATGGGGGCAGTCTTGCGGCAGATGGGGCAATTTGCAGAGTCACTGGAGATTATCGAAGCGGGTTTACAACAATTCCCTAAATATCGTCCCCTACGTGCTTATCACATGTTTGCCTTACATAGTGCTGGCTTTCATCAAAACGCAATGATAGAGTCGTTTAAGCTGTTGCTGGAATCACTTGCTCCAACCAAATGGGATATTTACGAAGAAGCGATTATTGCGATTGTGAATGAGATTGAAGATCGCGTGCCACCACCCGATACCAGCAATTTAGAGGATTGGGAATTTGATGAGTTTTGGGGCGAAGAAGGTCAAAATCCGCCATCGGAAACAAATGAGATGGAGGTTGACGACCCTGATGATTCAGTAGCTGACGTATCCGTTGAAGTCACTGTAATGGATGAAGAGGTTATCATCGATGAAATACCCGACCCCGATGAGACTGTTATCGTTGATCAAACACCTGAAATAGAAGAAGATGTGATCGCTGACGGGAAAATTATGGTTGATGCTGATGATAAAGAAGACGAATCTTTTGATATTCAGGTCAAGGTGATTAACAAAGACGATAAGAAAAAGAAGGCAAACAGATCTTCTAAAAAGGACAGCCAGCAATTCGGTAAAAAGCCTGTTAAAATCGACATCAATACAACAGATGAGGATAAACCATCTCCTCCTAAGCCAACAAAAAAATCAACAGATGAGGATGCACCACCATCTCCAACAGGAAAAATCGACATCCCAATTGATTTTGATTAGGAGTTACAATCTCGTTAGATAATCCTTAAGATTTACGCGAAATGCTTGATCTTTGATAGAATATAGGTGAAACTTAAAACATTACTCTGGTCATTGGCTTAATTGAGGTTACAAACGTGACACCGTCCAACAATAAAAAAACATCTTATCTTGGTGACAATCAAACAGCACAACCGATGCAAGACCGTGCTCCTTCTAAAAAGACGGGGACAATCGGTGAAATGTGGAAGTTAAAATGCAAAATTGAAAATAAGTTTGCAACCATCCCCATTACCGAGCGCATTGTTGTCGGACGAACCCTCGATAGTGATGTTGTGGACTTTGACCTTACTCCCTATGATGCCTATCACTATGGTGTGTCTCGCCACCATGCAGTCATGAGTTTGTTAGAAGGCTTCCTGTATATCGAAGACCTCGGCAGTACCAACGGGACTCGTATCAATGGTTTCCAACTCACCAGTAAACAAAAATACCGCTTGCGCGATGGTGATGAAATTGAATTTGCACGTCTCCGTATGACCATCAAAATCGAACAAAAATAAAGCTCGTCCATGATCGAAAAACTTAGTCATATCCTCATAGACATCCAAAAGATTTAACGCAGGGTCGTAAAGAGGCAAAGGTGCAGAGAATCCTGAAAATAAGATTCGGAATTAACGGACAACGCAACTACAAATCCCGTAAATATTGGATTGTCGGGATAAATTAATTGCTTGCGGCTTGTTCTTGTGCCAGATAATCTTCCTCATTCGACATCGTGCCATTAGTGACTTCTGTATTGATGACTTTACGACTGCCGTTAAATGTGATCATCACTTCTGCTTGGAATGGGCAACGATAGCCACTGACCAACTTACGAACAAAATACCCTTTTTCGTCCTCGGTGCGTGATAACTCATTGAGGGGGTCAACTCGTACTCGGACAATGGTCTTACAGGCTTTGGGCTGAACATAGAAATATATCCCTCTATCACCAGATTCCCCACCGCCACCGCTGAACAACTTCTTTAAAAAATTCATAAGCACTCTCTATAGACTATATTTTCAACAGATTGATTGTCTATAGATTTGGGCATGATTGCAAGGTTCGGTTAATGTACATCATTACACCCCATCACATTGAGAAATTTCTAAGGCTGAGAGGTAAATAGATTCAATGACATCTTCGATCACATCAATATTTAATTGGTGGGGATCATCACATAAATCTTCAAGGCAAGTGATGATAGTTTCATTGGAAATATTGAGGTCTTGCAGAGCCGTAACCCGTGATAACAAAGCCTGAGTTAAGGTGGGTTTACAGGCTTCTTGGTCTAAGGCATCCGAGAGATAAATTTGAATCTCCTTATGTTGCATGGGGTTGTCCTCCGTGACACATTATGATTTGGGATTGCGTTTACGAAACAAATTCCAGAATAAGCGTTTGATCCGTAATACAAAAATATAGCCCTGTACTTCGCTATGGTTATCATACTTGTGACCTGCACCGACACGCAAATATCGGATGAGATCATCAATCGCACCATCATAATTTCTTTGGGCGGCGCGTGTACGTCCCCGTGCTTCATAGGCTTGTGAGATGGTCGGGTTGAGCGCAAGGGTACGGGTGAGATCTTCTTCGGCTTCTTGGAATCGCCGTTTCTCTTCATAAGCAAGGGCGCGATTATAATAGGCTTCATAATAGACGGGGTCGATATTGATTGCCATTGTATAATCGGTGATGGCATCATCCATCTTATTTTGGAAACGACGTATATTCCCCCGTTCATTGTAGGCAGCTGCCATATAAGGCTGATGGCGTAAGGCTTGGTTGATGCTTTTTTCTGCGTCTTGCCAGCGTCCCAGATATGCCAATGCTTCACCACGGCACACATAAATTTCTGGCAGATTACCTAAACTGAGCTTGATGGCTTTATCGAACATCGCGATAGCTTGCTCAAATTGACCTTCATCGAGGAAAGTTAGCCCCTGCTCATAATAGTTATCGACACGCTCCAATACTCTTTAAACCTCATATCACTTTTTTGATGGATTTTCTCTATTGTATTGGGTAGACAGTCGTTTGCAAACTGTCAGGCAGGAAAAGGTGAGCTATGAATCTATTATTTGGCTAATAACAGATGGTCTTGTGCCTTGCTATTTCTCTATTTAGTCGCTTTAATTGTACACATTCCTGTCTCTGATTCATAAACCCTATTTTAATGAGATATAGTCAAAACCAATAGTAAACAACAAAAAGGAAATCCCCATTTGAATCGCCTGAAACCGTTTACCCGCCGTGAATTCTGGTGGAAAAAATTGATGAAACGCCATCTTGTCCCTACATCGCATACATTAGAAGAGCTGGGCAAAGGTTATGGGGGATGGTATGTGCCGACAGATATGATTCAATCCGATTGGGTGATTTATAGCTTTGGCATCGGGGAAGACATCACGTTTGATATTGATATAATGGGACGCTTTGGTTGTACTGTTCACGGCTTTGACCCCACGCCGCGCGCAATTGCCTATGCACAATCACAGGGTGACATATATCCGAACTTTAAATTTTATCCCTATGGTGTATGGTCAGAAGATACCGAAATCAAGTTTTATAACCCGCGTAAAGAGCATTTTGCATCGTATTCGATCCTCAATCTGCGTCATCAAGAGGATTATATGATGGCACAGGTTAAGACGATCAAAACATTGATGCGCGATTTGGGTCATCTACAAGTAGATTTGATTAAGATGGATGTTGAAGGTGCGGAACAGATGGTTGTTCCTAATTTGATTGCCGATCAGATTCACACCAAAGTCTTATGCGTCGAATATGATCAACCTGTAGAAACATTTTCGCGCCTTGCATGGCAATGTTTTACACAATCGATTTTGCTAACGGGGCGGCTCAAACAAGCAGGTTATCATCTGGTGTGCGTCGAAGGCTTGACGGCAACGTATCTACACGAGAGTGTTCTGTGAGGATTTAGTGATCTGCAAGAAATTTATTTTAACCTACCAAGGTTGCTGACTATACCAAGAATAGTGGTAGGTGACGCGTAATGTGTGTCTGTTAGAATATTTCCGTGATATGGACGATCTAAATTTCCCGTGCAAGAAATAATGCGCTATAATATGATACAAACGTTTTGCTAATTCAGTCACAACGAGAATCCTGCCCATGTCTGACGATCAATTAAAGGATAATTTACCGGGCGAAAAACCCGACATCAAAGGTGGATGGCATCAACCAACCAAAGCCAGTTTATGGCAACCACCTAAAGATGATACGCCGAAAGACCCGTTCACTTTTTGGAAGCCAATGCCTGCCTTCCCTGAAGATCTTGAAGAACATCCAGAGGAACAAGGTGGATGGCACTTGCCGTCTCCTGAGGATACGATTCTTGAACCGGGAACAGAGATTACTAAAGGTCAACCGATTATTGTAGAACCGGTTGTGACCGTGCCGGAAGGGCCGTCTCCTGAGGATATGATTGCTCAGATTCTGTCATTACAATCCAAACCTAAAACGCAAACCGGCACATTGGCTGCGCCTGAAGATTTTGAAGTACCAACTTCACGCAAGCCAGAAGATGTTGTCCAAGAAATTGACGAAGAAGTTGCAGAAGACGAAATCAGCGAAGAAGATCTTGAAGAAGAAGTCGATGACTTACTTGATAGCCTCGATGATGCATTTGAAGAGGATGAACGTTCGGCTCTGATAAGTATGATGGAGGACGAATCCGCCGATGGTGATGCGCCCGATACTGAAAAGGATTCACTTTATCAAGCGGCAGTTCGTGCAACGGATGAAATCCCAGAACTAACCCAAGAACAAATCGATGCAACTGAAAGCCCAACCCCACCAGCAACAGATGGTGCTGGTGACGCGGCTGATTTTGCTAAACAGATGTTGGCACAACTGGAAGCCGAAGACGAAGATATTTCGACTTTTTCGGGATTACTATCAGGTACAGCCAATATCGATCAAAAAGCAGATACGAGTGCAGGTGACCCCGGCGAATATGCGCGTCGGATGCTAGGCGAATTAGATGATGGTAGTGTTGCCGGTACAGGGATGAGTGATAGCTATTCAACCGAACCTCTGGTAACGCAACAACCTGCTGTCCCAATGCTCGATGCACAAACAAGAGCGACGGCGCAACGTTTCCAGAACATGCAAAATCAGGTCGCCACGCTCAACTTCCGTTACCAGAATGAAGAGATGGATTACGAAGAATACCAACGTCTCTTGTACGAAAATATGGTACAAGATGAAAATGGCGTATGGTGGATGATTGGCGCAGATAGTAACAATTGGTATCGTCATAATACCGAAACTAATGGGTGGGAAGAAGATTATCCACCTGCGCTTTTAGCCCTAGAAGAATATGATCAAGCGGTTAATCGCCAGCAATCAGGAGTTGTGGGGACACAAGGCACAACTACAGCATATGATTTGCCTCCTGTGTATGGTGACCATAGTACACCCACAACGCCACAAGTTGGTGACCCGACTTACGATCAATTTGGGGTACAGATCGGCACAGTTCAGCCACAGGTTGATACTCAATACACGATGCCGAGTGATGCGGCATATATGAACACATTACCCGATCAACAACAAACGATACCGAATGATCCGCAATATATTGAAAATACTGTCGTATCGCCATCTGTCGATTATGGAGCAACCATTCCATCGGCGGCAGTTGATTATGCTGATGATGGTATCCTGAGTGCAGTTGATCGTAGTGGTCCAAGTGACTATAACCTTGATGATGAAGCACCTGTTGTAGCAGACATCAAAGCCCAGCAACAGAATAAGCTCATGCGTAACCTCGTCTTTGCGGGTGTGGGTTTATTTGCCGTCGGCTTAGTGGCTATCATTGGTTTATTCATCGTGATTGCGCTATGGTATAGCAGTGCAGTTGAACCTTATCGCGCAGAGATTGCGGCACTTGCGGCTTACAATCCACCCTTCCAGACGGCGCGTATCTTTGATGCCAACGGTGACCTGATTGTCGAGCTCAATAGTCAAGAAACAGGTGCACGGACAGCTGTTCCTTTAGATGAAATCAGTCCCTTTATGATTCATGCGATCATCTCACAGGAGAATGAACGCTTTTATGAGGATCCTGGTTTTGATCTAATTGCAATTGCACGGGCGTTCCTCCAGAATCTTGCAGGCGGTGAGATCGAATCTGGTGCAAGTACCATTACCCAACAGGTAGCCCGTAACCTTGTCCTGCAAGATACTGATGTGACCAGTACGCGTAAAATTAATGAGATTGTTGTCGCACTAGAGATCGCCAATAATTATGACAAAAACTTCATCCTCGAATTATATTTGAATGAGGTTTTCTTTGGAAATCAATCTTATGGTGTTGAAGCCGCGTCTCAATTCTATTTTGGACACGGTGCAGATGAACTCAATTATGCAGAATCTGCTCTATTAGCTAGTATCGTCCCGTCACCTGCATTGAATGACCCTGTTGTCAATCGTCCGACAGCCATTAATGGAATGCGTTCCACGATGGGCAAAATGTTAGATGTTGGTTGCCTACAATTCCAACATGGTGATTGGTTACAGCGTGGCGAATTCTGTATCATTCCAAGTAACACACGTGTTAGCTTTGATGGCAGTGATGTCACACTTGTAGTAACGGACGCGAACAAGAATATCGTTGGTGGTTTAGCCACACTACAAATTACAAATATTGAAATTGCCGAATTTGTACCGCGTAACGTGCGTATGAAATTCCCGCACTTCGTCAATTATATCCAATCCGAAATCGAAGCCCAATACGGCACAAATGCCTTATTTCAACGTGGTTTTAATATCTATACCACGCTACAACCATCCGTACAAAATGTAGCCCAAGATGCCCTTACAGAACGGGTTGAACAACTGGTTGACACAGGTGTGAATACGGGTGCGGTCATGGTGACAGACCCAACAACTGGCGCGATTCGGGCAATGGTAGGTAGCCATGATTTCACGGCTGAAGTTGGTGGACAAGTCAATAATGCATTGACGTATCAGCAACCGGGCTCATCCATCAAACCGATTGTTTATGCGGGGGCGTTGATTGGCAATCAAGGCAACTATCTGACACCAGCAAGTATTTTATGGGATGTTCCTGTAACGTATAGTCTTGATGGTGGTGCAACTTATACACCGGTCAACTTTGATCGCCAGTATCATGGGGCAGTACCTTTACGCTTTGCTCTGCAAAATAGTTATAATATTGCGGCTGTTAAAGCCTATACCTTCCTCGGTAATGACGCATTCCTTTCCTTAGCACAGTCACTCGGCTTACACTTCCAAGAAGGATCTGTTGTTGGGCTTGCAAGTGCTTTAGGGGCGAATGAAGTCCGTTTGATTGATATGATGCAGGCTTACGGTACATTTGCAAATGGTGGTCAACGGACGGAATTGTATGCGATTGAACGTATTACAGAAACGGTAGAAGGACAACAAGTTGAAGTCCCGATTACACCACGTCCAGAACCTTTCCAAGCGATTTCGCCACAGGTTGCATATCTGATGCAGAATATCTTGAGTGATGATAATGCCCGTGCGGAAGAATTTGGCACAAACTCTAATCTGACGTTGACACGGCTTGGTATTACCCCCACTCAGAATCGGATTGCCGCCAAGACAGGCACATCCAATGACAGCCGCGATTTGTGGACAATGGGCTTTACGCGTAATCTGGTTGTTGGTGTCTGGTTAGGGACATATGATAATTCGCCAACCTTTAATACCACAGGCTTTAACTCTGCTGCACCTGTCTGGAATAAAGTCTTAGAAGCGGCTTTACGGGGACGACAAGTAACAGAATTCCCGAATCCCGGTGGTGTTGTTACACGCGAAATCTGCCGTACAACAGGGACACTGACTTATGAAGGTTGTCCGCAACGTACAACTGATCTATTCATTCAAGACAAATTCCCGCCATCACCTGACCAAGGGTTTGTCCAGAACATTGCAGTCGATAGTTGGACAGGTTTCCGTGCTAATGAGTTCTGTGATGATTATGTTACACAACAAACTTTTGCAAGTATCAGTGATCCGTCAGCTGTTGAATGGTTGAACAATACTGCCGCAGGACGATCCTTTGCACAGGTCGTTGGCTTACCAGTTCCACTCAAAGCCGCCCCGACCCAATCCTGTTCACAGGGGCAAGGGTTGCCATCTGTTGGTGTTAGTTTCCCGAATGCAAACCAAGAGATTCAGGGGTCAGTTACGATTGCAGGACAGGTTCAAGCTCCGAATTTTGTCAGCTATACCTTAGCCTATTCGACAGCCCAACAGCCTGAGAACTTCATTCAAATTAGTTCATCCACCACACAAGTACAAACCAATGGTAGTCCGCTTGGTACATGGGAAACATCACAAGTTCCAAATGGTAGTTATACCATTCGTTTGACAGCTCAATCGAATACAGGTGGTACGATTGTAGTGAATGTACCTGTGCTTGTAAACAATCCACTACCCACACCCACACCAACCTTAGTCCCAACGGTTGCAATAGATAGTGGTACAGGCTCGAATGCGTTTTCCTCGGGTACGGCGATTCCATTCCCGAATGCCCAACCGACACCGGGTTCGTAACTAACATCCATATGACTTTTCAAGGGGCGTATCGAATACGCTCCTTTTTATTTGACAATGCGTTATAGATTGGGCAATACCTTGCGTCCTATGCTACTTTGCGTTAAGTTCCATAGGTTATTTATCATTTATCGAATAGGCATGAATTGAGGCTTCCTAGCTATGACTTTCCAACCCATAAAAGGGGTCATTACCCCAACTGTTACCCCATTTGACGACGCAGGCGAGGTGAATCTGGATGCGATTCAACCAATGGTTGATTTTTTGATCGAGCACGGTGTCAAAGGGGTCTATCCACTGGGTACAACAGGCGAGGGGGTTTTACTCTCCAAGGAAGAACGTAAACTTGTTGCTGATGCTACCGTCAAAGCTGTCGATGGGGCAGTCCCTGTGATTGTGCATACAGGCTCAATTACCACCCGTGATACGATTGAGCTTACCCAACATGCTTATGACATTGGCGCAGATGCTGTGGCCGTGATTACCCCTTATTATTTTGAACTTTCTGATGAAGCCCTTGAGCAACATTTTAGTGCGATTGCCGAATCTACGCCAGAATTGCCGATTTATCTCTATAAATTCCCTGCTGTGACTGGCAATACGATTTCGCTTGAATTGGTCACACACCTCGCAAACAAACATGAAAATATCGTCGGGCTAAAAGATAGCAGTGGCGATTTACTGACGTTATTTGCAACCAATCACCTCCACGATGGACAATTTAATACAGCAATGGGACCTGATGAATTAATCGTGGGTGGGGTGGCGATGGGTATAGATGCCAGCGTGTCGGGACATTCTAATCTTGTGCCAGAAATCATTGTCGGGATATATAATGCGACGGTAGCAGGTGATCTAGAAGAAGCACGCCGTTACCAATATATGTTGAATGCTGTCCGTAACATATTACAGGCTGGGGCATGGTTACCGCTTGTAAAAGGATTGATGATCGAGCGTGGAATACCTGTTGGTGGGGTTCGTCGTCCCTTATTAACTGCACCTGATACACTCATTCAGGCATGTGTCAAAGAATTCAAAACCTTAGGTGTGTCGCTATAAGGTGTGAATTTACCAAAGAGAAATGCTTAACACAAAGTTGTTCATGATAAAATGTCGTCATATGGGATAAAAATTGCGTACATTGCAGTCTGAATACTCCAATATTTAAGGGGGTGTAAGGAACAGGCGTGTCTGTTCCCCACCATAAACACATCTATTTTCAATATGTCAAATAATATCAAAAACAAACGATAAATCACTTAATTTAGAGGGTCTTTCTATGACATTAAACAGTTTTGAGTTAACAGATAAAATCGCAGTGGTAACCGGTGCAACAGGGGCGTTATGTTCGGCAATGTGTCACGGGTTGGCTGATGCAGGTGCAACGGTTGTTGTATTGGCGCGCGATCAAGCTAAGATCGATGCGTTAGTCAGTGCTTTAACAGCAAAAGGCGCACAAGCCTTGGGTATCAGTGCCGATGTCCTCGATAAGTCTGCTTTACAATCCGCCTGTAAACAAGTGATGGATACCTATGGGCGGGTTGATATTCTGGTGAATGGTGCAGGTGGCAATCGCTCCGATGCAACCACGATGCCGGGGCAACGCACATTTTTTGATTTACCCCAAGATGCGATTCAATGGGTATTTAACTTGAACTTCATTGGGTCAGTTTTGGCTTCACAAGTATTTGGCGAAATCATGACCCAACAAGGGACAGGCGTAATTTTGAATGTGTCTTCGATGGCATCGTATCAGCCGATGACACGGGTGGTTAGTTATTCGGCGGCAAAAGCAGGCATCAATAATTTTACGCATTGGCTGGCGATTTATATGGCAAAGGAACACAGCAAAGACATCCGCGTGAATGCCATTGCCCCCGGTTTCTTCCTCGGTGAGCAAAATCGTTATCTCTTGATCGACAAAGAATCGGGTGATTTGACGGAACGTGGACAATTGATTATCGACCATACGCCGATGGATCGTTTTGGCGATGCCGAAGATTTGGTCGGTACGGTGATCTGGCTAGTCAGTGATGCATCACGGTTTGTCACAGGGATTGTTGTGCCTGTTGACGGCGGTTTCATGGCATATAGTGGAGTCTAGCTATGAAACTTACATGGCGTTGGTTTGGGGATGGGGATACCATCAACTTACAACAGATCGCACAAATTCCTGTTATCAAAGGGATTGTCGGCACATTAGAAGGGAAACCCGATGATGAAGTGTGGTCTCTCGATGACTTTGTGACCATGAAAGAAAAAGTAACATCAACGAGGTTAAGCCTTGATGTGATTGAAAGTATCCCTGTTGCAGAAGCCATCAAAAAAGGGTCACCAGAACGTGATGATCTGATAGACAAATATTGTCAAAGTATCCGTAATATGGGGCAGGCGGGTATTCCTGTGCTGTGTTATAACTTCATGCCTGTTTTTGATTGGATGCGTACCAATCTCAAATTCACCTTACCTGATGCCTCGTTTGTCACTGAATATAATCATCAAGCCATGCTCGATTATGACTTATCACAAGGTTTTGAAGACAGGGTAGCATGGGCGCGTGGTTTTACAGGCGATGAGATACACGGTATTCTTGAGGAATATCAGGCGATTGATGAAGATGTTCTCTTTGATAATCTGGTGTACTTCTTAGAGCGTATTGTTCCTGTGGCAGAAGAAGCAGGGGTCTTCCTCGCCATCCATCCCGACGACCCTCCGTGGTCAATTTTTGGATTACCACGCATTGTCCGTGATGCAGACTCGATTCAGCGCATTTTAGATGCCGTTGATTCACCCCATAATGGACTCACATTTTGTACGGGGTCACTAGGGACATCACCGGATAATGATTTACGTGCTATGGTTCATCAATTTTCAGATCGTATTAATTTTGTCCATCTGCGAAATGTCGAATTAACAGGCGATCATAGTTTTATTGAAGTTGACCACACCGCCCCGACTGGTAATGTGTCGATGCCTAATGTGATGCAAGCCTTAATTGACATCAATTTTACCGGTGTGTTGCGTCCCGACCACGGACGGATGATCTGGGGCGAAACAGGGCGCATCGGTTATGGACTCTATGATCGTGCCTTAGCGGCGATGTATCTGCATGGGTTGTGGCAAGGGATACAGCATAAAAAAGATAGTGCTGAGGACTGAGTGCTGAGTCTCAACAGTATCAGAAATTAAAGAAGCTAAAAAGCTAAAAAGCCAATGTGCTAACAAGCTTAGCCTATGAACCATTTATATATGCTTCTGAATAACATTGGTGATTATAAAAGGTGGTACTTATGACTGCTATAAATAATTCTGCATTACCAAACGAAGACGGCTACGAACTGTGGTTACGTTATACTCTAATTGATGATGATGATCTGCTCGAAACGTATCGCGCTAAGATCAAAAATCTAGTTATGGACACTAGCACCGCCACATTACGAGTCGCACAGAATGAATTGTTGCAGGGATTGTCAGGGTTGTTGGGGCAATCTGTTTCATCTGGCGCACAGAACAACACATCAGGGACACTTTTGTGTGAATTATCGTCGGCAGATGTTCAAACAGAGCTAGCACAAGTTGATGACGAAGGGTATGTGATCGTCTCGAACCCAGACCGAATCATCATCTCCGCCAATACAGACAAAGGCATTTTATATGGCGTGTTCGCGTTTTTACGCCTACTGCAAACCCATCAATCCTTAGACGACTTGCACATCGTTAGCACACCAAAAATTAAACTACGGATGCTCAACCACTGGGATAATCTGGATGGAACAATAGAGCGTGGGTATGCAGGGAATTCACTCTGGGATTGGCATAAATTGCCGTATTATGTCGAACCGCGATATACAGATTATGCGCGGGCTTGTGCCTCTATTGGCATCAATGCGACGGTGATCACCAGTGTGAATGCTAGTGCGCTGATTTTGACGGAGCAATATTTACATAAAGTAGCGGCATTAGCGGCAGTGTTTCGTCCCTATGGATTACAGGTATACCTCACAGCACGGTTTAGCGCACCGATGGAGATTGGCGGATTAGATACCGCTGACCCACTGAACCCTGATGTTGCAACATGGTGGAACGATAAAATTACAGAAATTTATCAGATACTGCCTGACTTCGGCGGATTTGTCGTTAAAGCCAATTCTGAAGGGCAACCCGGTCCCCATGATTATGGACGGATTCATGCTGATGGTGCAAATATGCTGGCGGATGCTCTCGCGCCACATGGTGGGCTTGTGATCTGGCGCGCCTTTGTTTATGATGCCGATGTGGAAGAAGACCGCTTTAAACAAGCCAATACCCAACTTGTCCCGCAAGATGGCACATTCCGCGAAAATGCCGTCTTACAAGTCAAAAATGGTCCGATTGATTTTCAACCACGTGAATCTTATCATCCCTTATTTGGTGTGATGCCAAAAACGCCATTACTGCTCGAAGTCCAAATCACACAAGAATATCTCGGTTGTGCCACTCATCTGGTTTACCTTGCACCGCTATTCAAAGAAACACTGGATACCGATACCTATTGTCAGGGTGAAGGCTCGACAGTTGCTAAAGTTGTTGATGGTAGCCTTGATGGACATAAAATATCAGGGATGGCGGCGGTTACGAATATCGGTAATGACCGCAATTGGTGTGGACATCCTTTTGGGGCAGGTAACTGGTATGCCTATGGTCGGCTAGCGTGGGATTATGACCTCAGTTCAGAGCAAATCGCGCATGAATGGCTAGAGATGACATTTAGCAATGACGCGCATTTTGTAGAAACGGTCACGCAAATGATGATTGATTCACGCGAAGCTGTTGTTGATTACATGATGCCTCTGGGATTACATCATCTTTTTGAGCGTGGACATCATTATGGTCCAGGTCC
>Ga0070729_10003558_pt1 | contig 17936 bp, 21 predicted proteins | sample tdDd472_FD_66725 | JGI IMG/M metagenome (GOLD analysis project Ga0070729, IMG submission 66725) | Marine sediment microbial communities from the Atlantic coast under amendment with organic carbon and nitrate - tdDd47.2 | ecosystem: Environmental > Aquatic > Marine > Coastal > Sediment | place... | reverse complement strand
TCTGGCAATGGCCGCACGGCACGGTGTGGCTGTGGCTGTTGAGCTTGGGTGTGGTCGCAACCTTGGCGCACCTGTGCATCAATCGCGCGTTTAGCGCCGCCGACGCATCGTTCATCGCGCCCTATGGCTTCGTGCAAATTCCCTTCATTGCGGGCATGGGCTATGTGGCGTACGGCGAGGTGCCGGATTTGTGGACGTGGATGGGCTCCGGTGTGATCATCGCATCCGGTGTTTATATCGCACGGCGCGAAGCCAAGCGCACGAAGTCGGTCGTCGCCCCGCCGGTGGCGGGTTCCAGCGAGGTCGCCGTCGAAAGCGGCCGCCGAAACTGAAAGCAATCTATGGGTCTTTTTTACGCGACTGAATGGTGATTTCCACGCGCCGGTTGCGGGCCCGGTTTTCTTCACTGGTGTTGGGTGCCAAGGGGCGCGAGTCCGCGTAACCCTGAACGGTCAGGCGAGACGGCTCGATGGTGGTGTGCTTCAAAATGTAGTGGGCGACGGTGCTCGCCCGGCTGGCCGACAAATCCCAGTTGGAGCGATAGATTTCCGTGGTGATGGGAATGTCGTCGGTGTGTCCGGAAATGAGAATTTGCCCGTCGGTCTCTTCCAGGACCTTTAGGAATTTCGACAGGATCGGCACGAACGCGCCTTTAAATTCGCCGCTGCCCGACGGAAACGAAACCTTGTCGGGAAAGCGCACCACCGTGGTGTTGCCCGCGCGGACGATGTCCATGACGTCGCTGGCGATTTCGGAAGCCATCACGGTTTGCAAGTCATTGAAGGTGCGCTTGGCCTTTTCGGCTTCTTCATCGGGTTCGACTGCGGGGGTCGGCTTGTCCTCGCCCGCCTCCACATCATCAATGTCCGGTCGGATTTCCGTGCTGGTGATTTCTTTGGGGTCCGGGACCGGGATGACGTGCTTGTTGGCGGTGGCGATGGCGGTGCCTTCCAACTCGATCACCCCGGCTTTGCGTTCGCGCGATTGCATGCCGAAGGCGTCGCTCATGGCGCCGGCAATCTTCTTGAACTTGTCGATCTCCATCACCGAAAACGACAGCAGTAGAACGAAGAACGTCAGCAGCAGGCTCATCAAATCGGCAAAGGTGATGATCCAGGCGGGCGCGCCTTCATCCTTTTTTTTTGCGGATTTTTTCGCAGCGGCCATCAGGCGGGCGCCTCTTCGACTTCGTTGCCCTCGTCGTCATCTTCATCGTCGCGCTCGCGCTGGGCTTCGGGGAGGAAGCCTTCCAAAATGTCGGCGATGATCATGGGGCTTTGGCGATCGTGAATTTGCGTGATCGCTTCAAGGATCAATTCTTTGCTCAGGCGTTCTTCTTCGGTCTTGCTTTCCAATTTGTCGGCGACCGGCAGGGCCAACAAATTGGCGATGACCGCGCCGTACAACGTGGTCAACAACGCCACCGCCATGGCGGGACCGATGGTCTGCGGATCGTCCATATTGGCCAGCATCTGCACCAGCCCGACCAATGTGCCGATCATACCGAACGCCGGTGCGGAATCGCCGATGGCTTTGAAGATGCGCGCGCCTTCATCGTGGCGATGAATGGAAAGCTCCATGTCGCGCATCAAGGCGTTGCGGATTACTTCCAAGGGATGGCCATCGACGCACAGCTTGATACCGCGTTTGAAAAACGCGTTTTTGATATCGACGCTCTCCAGCGCCAACAGCCCGCTTTTGCGCGCAATCTCGGCCAGCTCCAAAGACGTGTCGATCAGATCGCGCGGATCCTGCTGGACGTTTTTCAATGCCGTCATTGCGCCGATCTTGAAGGCGGAAAAGACGTTTTGCAGGGGGAATTTGACGAATGTTGCGGCCAGCGTGCCGCCGACGACGATGAGGAATCCGGGCAGGTTGAGAAACAAGTCCAGGCCCGAGCCGACCATAATGGCACCGACAACCACGGCAATGCCAACGACCAAGCCGATTAGCGTGGCAAAATCCATTCCGTTCCCTCAGTGCCGCCACCGCATGGGCCCGTCGGTGGCGTTTTTCATTATTGCTTTTGGCGTCTACCTAAAACTATCGACCATGGCAGGGACAAGTTCAAGCCTAGACGTCATAGGGGTTATCTGACGGAAGGATTTCGGCGTCGTCCATGACGCGTGCCAAACCGATGTCGCGTTCCGTCAACCCGCCGACATCGTGGCTGGACAGGCGCACATCGACGCGGTTGTAGACGTTGGTCCAATCGGGGTGATGGTTGAGCTTTTCGGCCATCAATGCCACGCGGGTCATGAAGGCGAAAGCCTCGACGAAATTGCGAAACGTAAACTGTTTCTCGATGGATTTGGCGTCGCTGCTCAATCGCCAGCCGGTCAACTGGCCGACGTGCGCTTGGGCTTCGTCGTGGGTAAGAAGCGAACTCATGGGCGTCTCCTGGCGAATGAAAAAAATAGCGGTGTCTACCACGTGGCGTCTCTTGGCGGGAAGGTCAAGGGGCGCTAAGGTTGTATCATGAGTATCAAATATACCATCGCGCCCACTTTGGAAGATTTTGAAGGCCTGGCGCGTGACGCCTACGACGCCCTGCCGCGCGAACTGTCGCAATTTGTCGATGACGTGGTGATTCGCGTCGATGAATTTCCGGACCTCGACATCGAGCGCGACCTCGATTTGGAAAGCCCGTTCGACCTCTTGGGTCTCTACCAAGGCGTCGCGTTGGGGGACAAAAGTATGCTCGACGTTGCGGGTGGCGTGGATATGATTTTTTTATACCGCCGTCCGATCTTGGACTATTGGTGCGAAAACGGTGAAGATTTGAGCCACTTGATCCGACACGTTTTGATTCACGAAATCGGCCATCATTTCGGCCTTAGCGACGCGGATATGGAGCGTATCGAATCCATCGCCGACGAAACCGCCGCATAATACAAATTTTGCCAAAGGTGTAAGCATGAGCAAACCCGTCGAACCGCTGTCAGCCGATGAACTCTATACCGCGTGTCCGGTGGATGACCTGGACTTCGACACCACGGCGGACATCGAACCCTTGGACAGCGTCATCGGTCAGGCCCGCGCGGTGGAAGCGATCCGCTTCGCCATCGGCATGGCGCACGATGGCTACAATCTGTTCGCTTTCGGACCCGAAGGCACCGGCAAGGCCAGCACGGTGCGCCGCTTTCTGGAACGCGAAGCCGCCAACCAAGCGGCCCCGGACGATTGGTGCTACGTCAACAATTTCGAAGACCCGCAAAAACCCCATGCCTTGAAATTGCCTGCCGGGCGCGCCTGTCCGTTGCGCGACGACATGGAACGTCTGGTCGAAGAACTGCAAGGCGCGCTGCCCGCCGCCTTCGAAGGCGACGAATACACCCAGCGCAAGGAATCGCTGGAAGAAGAACTCAAGTCCCGCCACGAAGGTTCGTTTTCCAAGCTTCACGAAAAGGCGGAAAAGCAAGGCATGGCGCTGGTGCGCACACCCATGGGTCTGGGCCTCGCCCCGGTCAAGGACGGCGAGGTCCTAAGCCCGCAGGAATTTGAAAAGCTGGCGGACGAAGAAAAGAAAAAACGCGAAGACGCCTTGGCCGGGTTGCAACAAGAACTCGAAGAGATCATGGCGCAAATTCCCAAATGGGAAAAGGAACACCGCGATCGCATGCGCGATCTCAACCGCGAAGTCACCAAGCGTGCCGTCGGTCATTTGATCGAAGCGCTGGAAAAGACCTGGGCCGATCTGGACAACGTCACGGCGTATCTGGAAACCGTGCGTGAAGACGTGATCGAACACGCCGCGGATTTCCTGTCCAGTAGCGAAAACAACCAACAGCAAATGATCATGCCGGGCCAACGCCGTCCCGGCGGCGACAGCGGTCAGTTCCGTCGCTATCAGGTCAATGTGCTTGTCGATAATTCATGCCAGGTGATGGATGGCGGGCAAAAGGGTGCGCCGGTGGTGGAAGAAGAAAATCCGACCCAGCCCAACCTGGTCGGTCGGGTCGAGCACATGAGCCAGATGGGCGCGTTGCTCACCGACTTCAACTTTATCAAAGCCGGGGCGCTGCACCGCGCCAACGGCGGTTATCTAATTTTGGATGCGCGCCGTTTGCTGATGCAGCCTTACGCTTGGGAAACCCTGAAGCGCGCTTTGCGCGGCGGTCACATCCGCATCGAAAGCCCGGCTGAATCCATCGGCTGGATTAGCACCGTGTCGCTGGAACCGGAGCCAATTCCGCTGAGCATTAAGATGGTGCTGCTCGGCGATCCGATGATGTACTACCTGCTGAGCCAGTACGACCCGGACTTTAAGGAACTGTTCAAGGTCGCCGCCGACTTCGCCAATTCCATGGATCGCGATGCGAACGGGGTGAAGGGGTACGCCCGTCTACTGGCCAGCGAGATTGAACGGGAAAATCTGCGCCCGCTGGATAAATCGGCCATCGCGCGGGTGGTCGAACACGGCGCGCGCTTGGCCGAGGATGCCGAAAGGCTCTCCACCCACATGGCGTCCATCGTCGATCTGGCGCGCGAAGCGAATTATTGGGCTGGTGTCGAAAACCAAGACACGATTACCGCCCAACACGTGAACGAAGCCATCAATGCCAAGACCTACCGGTCCGACCGCTATCGCGAACGCCTGCAGGAAGAAATCCAGCGCGGTACCTTCGTCATCGAAACGACGGGCGAACGGATCGGCCAGATCAACGGCCTGTCGGTGATGCAGTTGGACAGCTTCAGCTTCGGTCGACCATCGCGTATTTCCGTGAACGTCAGCATGGGCAAGGGCGAACTGGTCGACATCGAACGCCAAGTCGATTTGGGTGGCCCGCTGCACTCCAAGGGCGTGATGATTTTGGAAAGCTTCCTTGCCGCGCGCTTTGGTCAGGACGGTCCGTTGGCGCTGAGTGCGCGCATCGTGTTCGAACAATCCTATGGCGGGGTGGACGGCGACAGCGCCTCATCGACCGAGCTCTACGCCCTGATGTCGGCGATCGGCAAAATCCCTATTCGCCAGTCCATTGCCGTCACCGGTTCGGTCGATCAGTTTGGGCGGGTGCAGGCCATCGGTGGCGTGAACGAAAAAATCGAAGGTTTCTTCGACATTTGCGCGGCGCGCGATTTGGACGGATCGCACGGCGTGATCATTCCGCGCGCCAACGTCAAACATTTGATGCTGCGCCAAGACGTGATCGACGCGGTGCGCGAAAACGCGTTTGCGATCTGGGCGGTGGACAGCATCGATCAGGGTATGGAAATTCTCACCGGCATGGAGGCGGGCGAACCGAATAAGAATGGCAAATATCCGATCGGATCGGTCAACGGGGCGGTGGCGCGCAATCTGCGTCACTATGCCAACAAGGCGCGCGCCTTCAGTGTCGGTCCGCCGCAGCCGCCGACCAACGCCATCATCAAGGTGCAACCCTCGTCGAACAACTAGGGTCGGGACCTATGCGTTTTGGGGCGGTGGATTCTGGGGTGTTTCCTGGGTCGCCTCCGCGGGTTTGAGGCACGCCAGAAGCGCTGTGAGAAATTCCAAGGCGTCTGGATTTTGGCGCAGCATATCGACCAACTTGGCGGTTGCCATCGCCGTTTCGACAAACGGGTTGGGTGCCGGTGCAGAAGTGGGTGCGGACTGTGCGGTGGGCGGCGGGGCCGGTTGCGGGGCGGGTTGTGGGGCGGGTTGTGGGGCGGCGCTTTGCGCGGTTGCATCGGTTTCGTTCATGGACTGCTCCTTGGCCTGTTGAGCGCGGGCCTGTTGAGTGCGCGTTGCATCCGCGTGTCGGAGCAACAAAAGCGCCGCGATCACCGTCTTGGCTCTGATCATGGGACCACACCTATTGAACCGTGGGTTCTTTACAAAAGACGGTGCGCGGGCCGCCTTGTGAACCGCAAAATTGTGCGGCGATGCGCGCCACAGGCCTTGACTTAGCGGGCGGAACGTCCCCATTTAGGGCGCGAGTGATAAGAAAAAGGCTTAGGGGGACGCACGGTATATGAACGGGCATAGCGCATTCGGACGTCTGGGTTTCATGATGGTCGGCCTGGGCGTTTTGATCGGGTTGATCTTTCCGTTTTTCATGACGGTGTTGGGCGTCGATGGCGAAATCGCTCTGCGCCCGGTCGTCTTCGCCGCAACCATCGTCTGCGGCATTTTGCTGGGTGGGTTCAACATTGCCTTGGCCCGGGTGCAAATCCGGCGGCGCGTGCGTGTGCTTAAGGACACCTTCGAGGATCTCGCCGCCGAGCGCCCGGTCGACCATATCCCCTATACCGACGACACCGATGTCTTTGGCGATATGGCGCGCGTCATGGTGCTGTATCGAGAGCATGTGCAAGAAAAACGCGCCCTTGAAGAGCGCCACCATCAAAACCAGCAGCGTGTCGAAGCCGAAAAAGCGAGCGAGCGCGAAGATCTGGCCTATGATTTCGAGGCGGGTGTCAAAGGTGCCATGGACGGCGCTTTGCGCGACACGCAATCCCTGCAAGATGCCGCACGCGCCATGGGTGAAACCGCCGAAGCCAGCTTGGGTAAGGCGCACAGCGCCATCGAATTGTCGGACGCGGCCAATCAAGGTGTCGAGGCGGTTGCCTCGGCGGCGGAGAATCTGTCTGAAACGGTGCGCGAACTATCGACCCGCATGCGCCGTTCCAGCGATATGTCTCAAGAAGCCGTCACGCGCGCCAGCCAAGCCGAGACACTGGTCGGCGAATTGGGCGAGGCGACGGCGCGCATTGAAGACGTGGCGCAATTGATCATCGATATTGCCGACCAAACCAACATGCTGGCGCTGAACGCCACCATCGAAGCGGCGCGTGCGGGCGATGCCGGTAAGGGCTTTGCCGTGGTGGCCGGGGAGGTCAAGAATCTTGCGACGCAAACGGCGAAGGCGACCGATGAGATTACCGCGCACATCACGTCGATTCGCGGGGCCGGGGAACGCGCCCGCGATGCGATGGTCGACGTCACCAAGGCCATCGATGAAATCAACACCATTTCCGGCGAGGTGACGCGCGCGGCGGATGCGCAAAATGCGTCCATCTCGGAAATTTCCGTCAATGCACGCGAAACCTCGGCGGCGACCTCACAATCGGTGGACTACATTCGTGAAGTCGGCGACGCCATCGAGCAAACGGGCTTCGCGACCCATGAAATGTTGGCCACGGTGGACGACTTGGCGCGCCAAATGAACAAACTGGGCGAACGGGCAGATCACTTCGTTGCCACCGTGCGACAGGGATAAGCCGATAACTTCGGGTTTGGTCTTAATCCATATTCATTATTTGGACGTTAACTCCAGATCGGCTATAAGAAAATTGTCGGATATTTGAATCATTCAAATAGTAAGCCGATGTGAGGGAATGGCGTGCGGGCACATGGGTTCATCTTTTTGGCCGTTTTTTTCGCTTTGGTGCAGCCATCTTGGGGGCAAAGCATCGAACTGAGCGAGGTCGAGCGCGCCCATCTCGATGCCAAGGGCCGGATCACCATGTGTGTCGATCCAGCCTGGATGCCTTACGAAAAAATCGATGAAACCGGACACCATATCGGCATCGCCGCCGATTTCATGAAGATGTTTTCCGGGATGCTGGGCGTCCCCATCGAATTGGTGCCGACGCAATCGTGGAACGAAAGTTTGGAACTGGCGCGGGTCCGGTCATGCGATATTTTATCGCTGCTCAATGAAACCGAAGATCGTGCACAGTATCTAAACTTCACCGATCCCTATCTGGACGCCGTGGTGGTTTTGGTGGCGCGCGACGAGGTGGTGTTCCTCGACGGTTTCAAGGATTTGTCGGGGCGCACGTTGGGGGTCGTGAAGGGCTACGCTTACGAAAGCTACATCCGCAAAAACCATCCGAACGTGCGCATGGTGTACGTCGACAATCTGGATGACGCCTTTGCGCGGGTGTCGCGCGGCGAGCTGTTCGCCGCCGTCGATTCGTTGTTCATCGTCACCCATCACATCCAAGCTCTGGGTTACAGCAATTTGAAAATTGCCGGTCAAACGCAGTTCACTCACGCCCTGCGCGTGGGCGTGCGCAAGGATGATCCGCTGTTGCTTTCGGCGTTTCAAAAAGCGGTGAAGGCGGTCGATCCCGTGCGGCGCAATCAACTGCTGCAACGCTGGTTTTCGGTGAGGATCGAACACGGCACCAATCTGACGGTGGTGTGGCAAATTTTAATTGCCGTCGCGCTGGTGGGCGGGTTTGTCGGTTATCGCTATTGGATTCAAAAACGGTTTAACGCGCAGCTTCAGGAAAAAAACCGCGAACTGGAACGCTTGTCGCAAACCGATCCGCTGACAGGCATCTTCAATCGCCTGAAGATGGACGCCCTTTTGGATCAGGAATACGAACGCGCCCGGCGCTATGAGCGCACGTTGTCGGTGGTGATGTACGACCTGGACCATTTCAAAAGAATCAACGATCAACACGGCCACCAAATGGGTGACCGCGTGCTGGTCGAAATCAGTGCCTTGGTGCGCGATAACTTGCGCAAACACGATATGCTGGCGCGCTGGGGGGGCGAAGAATTTCTGATCTTGTGTCCGGAAACGGATATCGACGGCGCCGTGCGCTTGGCCGACAATTTGCGGCGGCTTATTGCGGGCCTCCAGATCGAAGGCCTCGGCTCATTTCAGGCCAGCTTCGGTGTCGCCCAGCTTGGCGCCGCCGATGATGTGAACCGATTGCTGGGGCATGCCGACGCCGCGCTGTACGATGCAAAGGCAGCGGGTCGCAACCGCGTTTGCCGTTACACTCCGTCATCATGAGGTGAGGCGGCGCAGAGGTAATAGTTGTTTTGTATATCGTGCTCCAGTTCGTGGACCTCGACACGGCTAAATCCGGCATCGTGGAACATGCGTTCGGCCAGTTCGCGCCCCCACATGGCGCCCAGTCCGGCCCCGCCCTGGGCGAGCGATACCGTCATGCAGTGCATGGTCGAGATGGTGTAGAGCAACGGCGCGATGGGGTGATCCATGTTTTCATCCAAGTTGGATGAGCCCTTGATATCCTGGGCCAGATAGTGGCCGTCGGCACGCAGGGTCTTGCGGATGCCCTTCAACAATCGATCCGGTGCGCCTTGGTCGTGGATGGCGTCGAACGTCAGCACCAGATCGAAGCGGTCCGGCTCCGCGTCTTCGTCGAAGTGGCTGAGATCGTGAGCGACGAAATAGGCGTTGTCGAGCCTGTGTGCGGCCGCTTCGTTCTTGGCGAATTGGATGGCGTCTTCGGACAGATCGAAGCCGAAGAAGCGGCTGTTGGGAAAGGCCGACGCCAACATGTTGACGGCGCGTCCGCGCCCGCAGCCGAGATCCAAGACATCAATGCCGTCTTCCAGGCGTTGGATCAGCCCCGGCGCCAACGGCAAGATGTCGTCGAGCAGTGCGGGCAGCACGGTTTGGCCGCTGTCTTCGGCCATCACTTCGTGAAAGCGCGGATAGCGCTCATACGGCACGCCGCCGCCTTGGGCGAAGCAGTCCACCAAGTCGTCTTCGACCTGACCCAGCACGGGAATGTATTCTGCGATGGCGGCCAGATTGTTGGGTGTCGCCGCACGGGTCAGACACGCGGCGTGTGTTGCGGGCAGGAGATACGTCCGATCATCCGCATCAAACGTCACGAAGCCGCCGGTGACCATCGCACCGAGCCATTCGCGTACATAGCGTTCCTGCAATCCGGCGATGTCGGCAAGGGCCGCGCTGGTCCGCGCGTGGCCGTCGGCCATGGCGTCGAACAAACCGGTGCGGTGGCCTATGGATGTCATCAGGCACAGTGCGCCGCCGTTGAGCATGTCGACGAACCGGGTTTCAAAATCGTCGGCCGCGTCCGAGACGTCGATCGACAGGGTGTGATCCAGGCACATGGTGGCCTCCTTTATTTATACTGACTAGTTGGTATAAAAACAAAAGAGCCACCATTCGTAAATAGTCCGGACGTGTTAGATTAATTTCATACTATTTTAGCTTAAATACGATGTGTTACAGATTGTTATGGACCATATGGCGGGGGTGCCGGAAAGCCCGCTGTTGATACTGACCGTTTGGTATAGTAATGAATGAGGAGAACGAAAGTGAGGTCTCATGCCCCGTGACGGTCGCGCCACCCGCGAAAACATAATGGATGCCGCCCAGGAACTGGTTTTGGTCCAGGGGTTTTCGGCGACCTCGGTCGATGCGGTCATTGCGCGCGCGGGCATCACCAAGGGCACGTTCTTTTATCACTTCAAGACCAAGGGCGATTTGGCCTTGGCGCTGGTCGGGCGATATGCGCACCTGGACCGCACTCATCTGGACGGTGCTCTGGCGCGCGCCGAAGAGTTGTCGCGCGATCCGCTGCAGCAGATCCTGATTCTGGTCGGCTTGTTCAAGGAAGAGATGGCCGCCCTGACGGAACCCTTTCCGGGATGTCTCTATGCCTCATTCTGTTACGAAGCCGGGTTGTTCGATGAATCGACGCTGGGCGAAATTTCCGGCGCGTTCGCCTATTGGCGCGATCGCCTACGCCCGAAATTCGAGGCCATCCTCAAGGCCCACACGCCGCGCCACCCCGTCACCGCAAATGAACTGAGCGACATGTTGTTGGGCATTTTCGAAGGCGCGTTCATTTTATCCAAGACCTGGAACGATCCGGCCATCGCCGTGCAGCAGTTGGGGCACTACCGCAACTACATCGAATTGCTGTTCGACGATGTATCGCGCCCTTAGTCGCGTTCCGGCGGGATCGAGTACGTCCCGGTGGCGTGTGCCACGGGGTCGTGGTCCTGCGCTGAAAACAGCGTGACCTCGATCACCGCAAGGCGCTTGCCGATCTTGATGGCGCGGCCTTCGGCAAGCAAATCGTCCTGACCGGGTTTGCGCAAAAAGTTGATGTTGAAGTTGGTCGTCACCGCCAGCTTGACGTGGCCGATGGCCGACAGCACCGTGGCGTACATGGTGGCGTCCGCCAGCGTCATCATGGTCGGCCCGGATATGGTGCCGCCGGGGCGCAAGAAGGTGTCCTTGAACGGGATCCGGCATACCGCTTCGCCAAAGCTCATGCGTTCCGCGACCATGCCGACGTCGGCCGCCCACGGCAGCTCTTCGGCGATGATGGCGTTGAAGTCTGCGGCGGTGATGCGCGGTGTGGTCACGTGAAATATCCTGCGGGGTCAATGCGGTATGTGGTCATGATTGTATAGAATTGCGGGCCGTGCTGTCACCCGGTCATCGCCGCGAAATCCATCTCTTTTTGCAGTATTCGTGCTATACTCACCCATTATGAGTGTGATTGATACCCAGCAAAGCGATGCCCGGACCGCGTTTCGCGAAGCCGTGAATTGGCGCACGGATGCGAAGGATGCGCCGTCCGCGAAAAACCTCGCGGATCAATCCGACGGTGCTGCGGATCGCACGGCAGACCGCACGGCAGACCGCACGGCAGACCGCACGGCAGATCGCACCGTGGATGACACGGTGAGCCTGTCGGCCGGGGGTCAGAAAATCGTCAACTTGGCCCGCGGGGCCGAGCTCGGCAGCGAAATCCGAAACGCGCCCATTGACGAACACTTCGCCGATGCGCTCAAAAAAGCCACCGATGACGTTTTCCGGATCAATACGCTGTTCAATCAGTCGGTCCGGGCGTTGTTTGGATTTTGGAAGTAATTTCTCGCGGTATATCTGTACATCTTTACCTTCTAACGGCGTTTGATCTGCGCAATTCTGCGTAGAAGGGCTCCGCGATAATGGATGGCGCGATACCGTCTTCGCGACCTTCTTTTGCGCTTCCTTCATTTCGCAAAATGCTCTAGCGTAAAACCACATAAAATTTATGGGAATTTGTGACGGGAAATGGGGAAATATCATGAGTAAAAATGGCATGTCGTTGGACATGATTCCGGTAAATGAGCTTTGGGATCGAATTCTTTTTATTGGTCTGTTCGGCATTATTGATTCAAATCGTGCGAAACAGGTTATGGAGGCGATGCTTGACAAAATCATCGCAAGCAATTCCAAGGTTATCATTTTGGATATTCTCAGTGTGCCGACCGTCGATAGCGCCGTGGCGAACAACTTGATCAAAATTTGCAAAGCGACAAAATTGGTCGGCGCGGAAACGATCATTTCCGGAATTTCCGGAGAAATCGCTCAAACCATCGTGGAGTTGGGTATCGAACTTGAAACCATCACCACCACGTCGAACCTTGCCGATGCCGTGGAGCTGGCGTTTCAGCGCTGCAACTACGAACTCGTAGAAAAATAGTCAGCTATGGTATCTCGTATCGGGGTATACGTGGACGGAGAAAATCTGGTGGTCCCCATCCAGCAAGAATTGGATGAGGAAGTGGTTAAGCAGCTCCAGTCGGATGTGTTGGAGCGTATCTCCTTAAAGCATTTGACGGGCCTCGTTATTGACCTTTCGGGCACCTCCGTTCTCGATACCTTCCTGGCACGCAAGCTGTTTGACACCTGTAGAATGGCGCGCCTGATTGGGGCTAGACCCATTATATCTGGGATGAGTGCAGGCATGGCGATATCGTTGATCGACCTGGATTTCAATCCGGGCGACGTCGAAACCGCTGTAACCTTGGAAGACGGACTGCTTCGACTGCGCGATACGCCCAAATTCGACTTGATCGCTCAATCTGATGATGACTTTGATGCCGAAGGTGACTCATTTGAGAACCTTGTGAAAGGGAGCGATGTAATTGACGGCGATACCGAACCAAAAGCGGACGATCCAGATTAAAGAAGAAGCCGACATCTCCGTTGCGATCGATGCCGTGCTTCAATTGGCCTTTGGCATGGGGATGAACAAAGTCAATCGCACCATGCTCGCCACATCCGTTTCAGAACTTGCGACAAACATCTTTCGCTACGCCGACCAAGGCTACATCGACATATCATTTATGGAGGGAGAGGTTCACCAAGGAATCAAGGTCATCGCCCGTGACGAAGGTCCGGGCATTGCGGATATAGATTTGGCAATGAAGGATGGGTTCAGTACCACAAAAAGCATGGGGGTGGGATTGCCGGGTGTTGAAAGAATGTCGGATACGTTCGCCATCGAAAGTAAGCTCGGACAAGGGACCATTGTGACGGTGGAAAAATTTTTGTGAGCGATCTTGATTACAGCATCATCACAAGACCCTTGAACAACGACACAGACAGTGGCGATTGGGGCATGGTTCGCCAAGAAGGTGATAGCGTCTTTATTGCCATTATTGATGTGTTGGGGCACGGCGCGTCCGCTCAGACCCTGGCCGATGTCTGTAAGACGTTTTGGGAAGAGCATTTCAGGAAGAAACCGGGGCCGTTCCTGAGCGCGTTGCACAAACATATCAAAGGCAGTCGCGGTTGCGTGGCCGCCTTTTGCCATCTGAATGTGTCGAGCGGAGTGCTCACCTACACGAACACCGGAAATACCGTGCTGCGTCGGGTCGGCGAGAAAAACGAACGCGGTATTTCCCAGCCCGGCACCATTGGTTATCAAATCAGAACACCATTGGAAAAGACCATGACTTTGGCTGACGGGGATCTGTTAATCTTGCACACGGACGGCATTTCCAGCTCCATGGGGATTGAGAATCTTTCTCCCATGCCTGAGGATACACAGACCGTTGCAACCTATATCATGGAGCAATATGGCAAGGAGCAGGACGATGCCCTGTGTATCGTCTTGAAGTATGTAACATGACTGAACTGGGGACCGTCGCCATTCGCAGCGATGCCGCTTTGCCGGCGCTTTGCGATAAAGTGAGTAGGCTTGCCCGTGACCTCGCGTTCGATGCCAATACGGTTGTTCGATTGGCGACGATCACGTCGGAGTTGTCGCGCGATTTGCTTGAGGTTGATTCTCGAGGACGCCTCACGGCCGGCCTTGTCGAGCGCGATGGACGCAATGGCATGACGCTCGTCTTTTCCTGGCAAGGCGATGCGATTGAACACGACAAAGCGAATGCCTTTTTCGATAGCGTGGATGCGGTCCACAAGTCGGGAAAATACCAATCCATAAAAACCTTTTGCTTCTTACCGCCAGCCGCCCCGTCTCTGACGGATGTTTTTATCAAATCCGCATCCGAAAACTTCCTGCAGCTTTCCATGGAAGAAGAGCAGCTGCGTAAGGAATTTATCGAAGAGGTGATATCAAGGTTGCCTGTGGGAGTCGGGATTTTTTCGCAAACCGGACACTGCCTGTCGGTGAACGATGCCTATGTTGCGGTTATGGGTTGTGCAAAAGCAGACGTTCTAAAGCAGAATTTCAACGCCACCAAATCCTGGCAGGTCATCGGCTTGCGAGAAGCTGCCAAAGCTGCCGTCAAAAACAATCAGCAAGAACATCTGGATATAGCCGCATCGTCGTCTTTCGATGGCAAGACCAATCTCAGCTGTTTTCTCGTGCCGTTTGTGGCGAATGAAAAACCGCATCTACTTATCGTGTTGGAAGACGTCACGGATTGGTTCAATGCGCAAGATGAACTGCGTCGTGCCAAGGACGATGCGGAATTTGCCAATCGGTCAAAGTCGGAATTCCTGGCCAATATGTCTCATGAACTGCGCACCCCGCTCAACGCCATCATTGGCTTTTCCGGCAGCATCCAACAAGAAATATTCGGCAAGTTGGATCATGAAAAGTATGCGGAGTACGTGGACCACGTCCATACGTCCGGCCACCATCTGCTGGAACTGATCAACGACATTCTTGATCTGGCGAAGGTGGAGGCCCAAGCCTTGATGCTGAAAGAAGATTGCATTGAGCTCGAGAGTCTCTCCAAATCCGTCATGCACCTCATCCAGCAGCGGGCCGAGAACGGCCAGGTTTCGGTGTCATGCGATATGGACAAGGGATTGCCGTGCCTCCTGGGCGATGAGCTGCGCGTGAAGCAAATCCTGCTCAACTTGCTGTCAAATGCCGTAAAATTCACGGAGCCCGGCGGTGATGTGATCTTGGGCGCCGACATCAACAGTGACAACGCCCTTATCCTGACGATCTCCGACACGGGAATCGGCATGGATGAGACGGAATTGGAAATCGCACTGACGCCGTACGGTCACAATCAAAGTGAAATATCGCGAAAGCATGAGGGAACAGGCTTGGGTCTGCCTTTGTCTCTGGCGCTGCTCAAATTGCATGAAGGAAAAATGAAAATTGACAGCACAAAGGGCGTTGGAACCACCGTCACCCTGACATTCCCGGCGGAACGGGTCCTCCGTAACGAAGGCAAACAGCCGACAAGTGACGCTCATCAGCGCATGGGGTAAGGAAATGGTGGAGCCGATCGGGATCGAACCGACGACCTCGTCATTGCGAACGACGCGCTCTCCCAACTGAGCTACGGCCCCATAAGTCTGTGCTCCTGATATAGGCGTCAGCGCTTGGCGCTGTCAAGCAAGCGCGGCGCATTGGGGTGCGAAAAAATGTGCATACACCAGCCCTTGCCTGAAAGCGTTCAGAAGCCTAAATTTGGGTCACTTTTAATCGGGGCTCTCATTTTATAGGCGGTGGTTACTCATGGACGTGGTTTTGATTCCTTTTCTGCAAGTCGTTAACGTCGTGATCGACCTCTATATCTGGGTCATCGTTGCGGGCGTCATCCTCAGCTGGTTGACGGCGTTCAACGTGGTGAACACCCAAAATAAGGCCGTCTACATGATCGGCGATTTCGTCTACCGCATAACCGAACCGGCCTTGCGCCCGATCCGCAGAATCATGCCGGATATGGGCAACATCGATCTGGCGCCGGTGGTTTTGATTCTCACCTTGATGTTCGCGCAAAATGTCTTCAACCGCCTGGTCCTGAGCCTTGTCTGAGGCCACGGCTCATCCATTTTGGGACTGCGATAAAGACGGCCTGCGCGTACGTTTGCGCCTGACGCCGTCGGGACGGCGCGACGCCATCGATGGGGTGATGACGGATGTGGAGGGCTTGGGCGTGCTCAAGGCATCCGTGACCAAGGTGCCCGAAGGCGGCAAAGCCAATCAGGCCTTGATCAAAATGCTGGCGAAAGAATGGAAGGTTGCGAAATCCGCCATCGAGGTTGTACAAGGCACCACAAGCCGCAACAAGGTGCTGCGCGTTTTGGGGAACGCGGCGGATTTGGAACGCAGCATCATCGCGTGGACCAAAGATAAAGGTCTCGCCTGAAGGAGATTTCAGCCCATGCCAGAAGGTCAACACCTCGCCACCCGCATCGACGGCAAAGCCTTTGCCGAAGGTCTGCGCCAGCGCGTCGCCGCCAAAGTCGCCAAAATCAAGGATGCACACGGTGTGACGCCGGGCCTTGCCGTGGTGCTGCTCGGCGACGATCCCGCCTCCCAGGTCTATGTGCGCAACAAGGGTGAGCAGACCAAAGCCGCGGGCATGAATTCCTACGAATTTCGCATGGACGAAACCGCCAGCGAAGAAGAGCTGCTGGCCAAGGTCGAAGAGTTGAACGCCGACGACAACGTCCACGGCATCTTGGTGCAGTTGCCGCTGCCCAACCACATCGACGAAGCCGAAGTCATCAACGCCATTTCCCCGGACAAGGACGTCGACGGCTTCCACGTTATCAACTCCGGTCGCTTGATGACCGGCCAGGACGCGATGGTGCCGTGCACGCCGAACGGCTGTCTGATGCTGATCAAGGACGTCTTGGGCGACGATCTGTCGGGCAAGCGCGCGATTGTGGTGGGACGCTCCAACATCGTCGGCAAGCCGATGGCGCAATTGCTGTTGGACGCCAACTGCACCGTGACCATCGCCCATTCACGTACCGAAGATTTGCCGGGCGAATGCCGCCGCGCCGATATTTTGGTCGCCGCCGTGGGTCGCGCGCAAATGGTCAAGGGCGACTGGATCAAGCCGGGTGCCTGCGTCATCGATGTCGGCATCAACCGCATTCCCGCGCCCGAACGCGGCGAAGGCAAGACCCGCTTGGTCGGCGATGTCGATTACGACAGCGCTGTCGAAGTCGCCGGGTCCATCACCCCGGTGCCGGGCGGCGTCGGGCCGATGACCATCGCGGTGTTGCTCGCCAATACGGTCACGGCGTGCTGCCGCATCAACGGCTTCGACGAACCGGACGCTTAAAGAAGTTTCCGCGCATTGCGGTGGATCGCCGTTCCTATCGGCGCCATATCGGTTAAAGTGTCGCCATGACCAACCTGCTGCTCATCATGGGCGTGTTCATCGCCTTTCACATCATCCCCGCGATCCGCCCCATTCGTCTGTTTTTGGTGCGGACGTTGGGCATGAAGATGTACGTGGTTTTGTATTCCGCCGTTTCCATCGGCTTGCTGGTCTTGGTCGCGGCCGCTTACACCCAGGCCGACACCGACATCGTATGGCCGCAATGGCCGTGGACGCGCTGGGTGCCGGTGCTGACCATGCCGTTGGCGTGCCTGTTTCTGGTCGGCACGTTGACCGCGCCCAATCCGTTGTCGGTGGGCGTCAAGGCACACCGCTACGACCCGGCGCACCCGGGCATCATTTCCATCACGCGCCATCCGTTGATCTGGGCCATGGTCTTTTGGGCGGTGGCGCACATGGCGCCCAACGGCGATACCGCGTCGTTGCTGTTGTTCGGCCTGTTCGCCGCGCTGGGGCTGATGGGGCCGTGGAGCCTGGACAGAAAAGCGCGCAAGGATATGGGCGAAGACGCATGGCGACGCCTCGTCGCGCCGACCTCCAACGTGCCGTTCTGGGCGATTTTGCGCGGCCGCACACGGTTGGATCTTAAAGGCATCGGCTGGCTGCGCATTCTCGTCGCGGGGTTGTTGTACGTTTCGATCCTGCACACCCACGAACTCGTGATCGGGATGTCGCCGTTTCCCTCTTGAACGCACTTGATGGCATGATATGTTCACATGAACAACTGTTCATGTGATGGAGTGGATGTGGCGTGACCCCTGATCAAAACGTTGAATTGGCTGAAACGTTTCGCCTGTTGGGCGATCCCAACCGCCTGTCGATCATGCTGCGCTGTCTCGATGGTGGCGGCGGCGATGGAGAC
>Ga0070729_10003557_pt1 | contig 17937 bp, 13 predicted proteins | sample tdDd472_FD_66725 | JGI IMG/M metagenome (GOLD analysis project Ga0070729, IMG submission 66725) | Marine sediment microbial communities from the Atlantic coast under amendment with organic carbon and nitrate - tdDd47.2 | ecosystem: Environmental > Aquatic > Marine > Coastal > Sediment | place... | reverse complement strand
CATAAAAACAAAAAACCCCTTACGGGGCATCAGATTTGGTATGTAACAAAACAACCCACCCCATTTAGTGCGGACAGTTAGTATCCATATTGGTGGTGGTTAGAATTGAGATGCGTAACATCTGATTGCCTTGTGAGAAATTTATAGATTACTGTAATGATTGTTACATGCTCTTATCGGTCTGTCAAGCATCCACAATACCATAATCATCCGGATTTTCTTTGTGCATTGTGCCTTATTGGATGATTGGTCATCGGCTATACTCGGCATATTCGATTTGCCTATATCTGGAGAAATGTTATGTCTGATGTGGTGTTGACACGTAAAGCGGAAGCTGTTTTTGAGGTCATTCTCAACCGTGCTGATAAACGAAATGCGATGAATGATGAGATGATGACAGCCTTGTCTGTTGCCTTTGATGAAGCGGAACGAGAATTTAATAATGGTGCGCGGGTCGTGATTATCCGTGCAGAAGGGCGGGCATTTTCATCGGGGATTGATCTTACACAATTTGCATCCCTCGGTGACGAATTTGGCGAGAATTGGCGCGAGAATCTATTTCCATTTACGGCAAAGTATCAAGCAGTATTTAATAAAATTGAAAATTGCTCATTGCCCGTCATTTGTGTGATGCACGGATATTGTCTAGGGATGGCATTGGAGATGGCTTTGGCGTGTGATTTTCGGATTGCGGCGGAACGAACCAAATTAGGATTGCCAGAAACGCGATTAGGTATTATCCCTGATGTTGGTGGAACAGTTCGGTTGATGAAATTAATTGGTCCGTCACGCGCTAAAGATGTTATTATGACAGGGCGTAACTTAGATATAGATCAAGCGTGTAATTGGGGAATCGTAAATTATGTTTACCCTAAAGATGAACTTGAAGAAAAAGTTGCGGAGTTTGTTGCTGAATTATGTGCATCGTCACCGTTGGCAGTGAGTTATACCAAGCGCGTTATTAATGATATTAGTGATAATGCGCGCGGGTTGCAGGTGGAAGCATGGGCGCAGGCACAATTATTCCGTACACAAGATTTCATCAATGCTGTAGATGCCATGCTCAATAAAACTTACCCCATTGATTGGGAAGGGAAATAGGCTATTCTTCCGGTTGATGATGGTAGACAACACGCCCTTCAACGACGGTTAAATACACATTGATGTCATCATCAACAAGGATTAAGTCGGCATCTTTGCCAATTGTAATCGTGCCTTTGCGGTTAGAGACATGAATTGCTCTAGCTGGATTTTGGCTGGTTGTTTGCCAGACGTTTTCTAAAGGTTCATCGGTGGCTGTCATAAAATTCCGCAAGGCTTGATTCATCTTCAGGGTTGTGCCCGCGAGTGTGCCATCTTTTTGAATACGGACTGTTCCATTTATCATTTTCACGGACTGATGCGAGAAATGGTATTCACCATCTGGCAAGCCAGCTAATTTGACGCAATCGGTAATCAAAATGACTTTATCTGCGCCTTTTGCTCGCCAAACGAGATTGATTGCGGCGGGGTGGACATGAACCAAATCTGCAATAAGTTCACAGCTAATTGTATCTAATGTGAGGACTGCTCCAACGACACCGGGTTCACGGTGATTTAAGGGAGTCATTGCGTTGTAGGTATGTGTAGCATGAGATAATCCAAGGGTAGTCGCAAATCGGATTGCATCGTATTTTGCTGATGAATGTGCAACTGAAACCGTAATCCCGCGTTTGACCGATTCTGTAATCAGCCATTGATTTTGCTTAAATTCAGGGGCTAATGCAAGAAGTCGGATCACATCTAAATCTAGAAATTGCATAGCTTCATCATGTTTTGCGCGACGGATATATTTACTGTGTTGTGCGCCACATTTCTCTGCATTGAGAAACGGTCCTTCCAGATGTGCGCCGAGTATGGTTGCCCCGTAGGCTTGTGTCCCTTGTGCATCACGGATAGCGGATAGCGCAGAGAGCGTGTTTTCGGGTGAATCTGTCCACGTTGTTGCAAGGAAGGATGTAACGCCCGTGGTCGCAAAATATTGTGCCATGCCTTGTAAAGAATCGACAGTCCCATCCATCACATCGTAGCCATTGCCACCATGAACATGAATATCAATGAATCCCGGTAATAATGTCAGCCCTTCCGCGTTGATAACATCGACCCCATCAATATTAGGGGCACTATAGGGTGCGAAGGCGGCAATTTTACCATCACGCGCCAATAACCAACCCCGTTCATAGGTGACTGTTGGCGTGATAATACGTGCATTTTTGAAGAGTAGTGGTTTTATCATGATTACGTCTCGTTTTTTGATTGATGCCCGATAACCTTGCCGAGCAATCCGTTTGCCTCATGGAGTAGGTCACGCGCTTTATCTACAGTGACACCTCGTTTGTGTATGACGATGGCTGTTTTAACTTCGTTGTTGCATTGGTCTAATAGGTCTTGGGCTGTGTCTTCATTCACGTCTGCCAATTGCATGACTAAGTGACGGGCACGGATAGCTAATTTTTGATTGGTAACTTTTACGTCAACCATTAAATTACCAAAGACCTTACCTAACTTCACCATTGTGCCTGTACTTAGCATATTCAGCACCATTTTTTGGGCAGTTCCAGATTTCATACGGGTTGAGCCTGTAATGACTTCGGGACCGACTTCAACACCAATCGAAATATCGGCGATGTCTAAAATGGCAGATGGTACATTACACGCAATTGCAATCGTTTTGGCGTTTATCTCTTTAGCATAATTTAACGCACCGATGACATACGGTGTGCGACCGCTGGCAGCAATGCCACAAATAATATCTTTTTCGGTTAAATCTAATGCTATTAAATCTCGTTTACCATGTTCAGGATGATCTTCTGCACCTTCTACCGCATTGATTAGCGCACCTTCACCACCTGCAATGATACCGCGCACTAGGTCGGGGGATGTGCTAAATGTGGGTACACACTCAACCGCATCTAAAATACCGAGCCGCCCACTTGTCCCTGCGCCGATATAAATCAAACGTCCACCGTTACGTATAGCGTCTGTAATAGCATCGACAGCGCCTGCAATTTGCGGAATTACTTTTTCGATTGCAATGGCTACTTTTCGGTCTTCTTGGTTGATGGTTGTGATGATGTCGGTGGTGGATAATGTATCAATATGGGTACTGTTAGGATTAGGTTGTTCAGTTATCATCGTCATGTGTTTATCGAGAATTCCATTCTAGTTGGGCGAGTAATGCACCACCAATAACGGGTGAGTGTTTTGCAATAGGTCGTAACGGTAAACCTAGTCGAACTGTGAGTTCATTGGATAGCCGATTGTCGTTGTCTAGTAATCCACCGCCAAATGCAATCGGTGCGTTTGGGAAATCGAGCCGTCTTATCATGAGTTGGACTTTGCTAGCAAGCCGAGCCGCTCCCTTTTGGAGAAGGTTTATTGCATCCCAATTGCCTTGATCAGCTTCAACTATGATGAACTTAGCGAGTGATGCGACACGGGTTGCTGGAGGTTCTTGGGTGCGATACAGCCAACGTATCAAGTCTTTTGGTGATGATAGATCAAGGTGATCTAGGATTTTTTGATTCAATGAACTAGCCTGATAGTCCATAAATTCGGCATAATTTTCTTCAAAGTCTTGTATGATGCGCTTGATAGCATCCAAACCTAGAGAGTATCCACTGCTATCATCGTCAAGCAGGTATCCCCAGCCCCCGAGTTGTAAAACTTGCCCCTCTGGTGATCGTCCGAAGATTGCGCTTCCTGTACCAGCTAAGACAAGGATGCCGTGGCGTTGACCTAATGCGCCAACTAATGCGATTTCGAGATCAGAACTTGGGACAAGTAGCGTATGTGGGAGGGCTGGTTTGATACATTCTATGAGCCATGTTTTGCTATGAAGGTTCGATGCACCAGCAATGCCAATACCGACAGCTGAAATATCTTTAATAGATAAGTTGGCTTGATGGAGTGCTTTTTGGATTCCTGCCCGAATGTGTGCTACGGCTATGTCATGTCCGATGATGTTGGGATTGGCTGTTGTATCCTGAATTGTTGCAAGGCTTTCGAGTTGTTTATCTGTGATGACAATCCGTAGGGTACTCCCACCCCCGTCGATACCCATGAAAATCGGTTGACTCATAGGTAGTTGACTCCTTGCACGATTAAGTCATGAATCGAGCGTCGGAAAGCATGAATCCCCTCGACTGCTCTACCGGGATAGACTCGATTTGTGAGGACTGCGCTGACGAGATTTTGTTCAGGGTCGATCCAGAGTGATGTCCCTGTGAATCCCGTGTGTCCATACGATGCCATACTGTATAAATCACCAGCGGATGAGTCTTGCTGTGCTTTGAGCATCCACCCTAAGCCCCGTGGTAATAAACCGCTTGCTTGTTCTTTTATGGCCAGTTGCTTTATTTCGTCGGAGATCGCGAGTCGCTTATCCCCAGATAACCATGCTTGCCCAAATTGCGCGACATCATAGGCTGTGGCAAATAATCCTGCATGACCTGCGATACCTCCGATACCGCAGGCATTTTCATCATGAACTTCACCCCACACGCGACGTTTACGCCAAAATGTGTCAATTTCAGTCGGGATAATCTGCTCTAGTGGAATGTTATTCAAGACAGGATTATAGGTTACAGAGTTCAATCCTAGTGACTGACAAACACGCTCATAAACAGCAGTGTCTAATCGGCTTCCATGCAAGCGTGCGACAGCTTCACCGAGCAACATGATGCCAATATCACTATAGCGTATTGTATCGCCAGTATTTCCAACAAATGGATAATCATACAGTGCTTCTAATGCGTTTTTCCATCGTTGCGCATCATATACAGAATCTGATGTGGGAGGTGCAGGAAGGGTATCACTTGCGTGATTATAGACATCTCGCCACGGTGGAAGCCCTGATGTATGTGTTAGGAGATGCTTAAAAGTGACTTGTGTAGGGTCAACAGATTGTCCATCAAATTGGGCTTCAACTGGAAGATGATCACGGGTATGTGGGTCTTGTCCGCCACCAATCTCGCGTGGATTGATGCGACCAAATTCAGGTATTACATCAACTAATTTACTATCTAGGCTAGTTTTACCTTCACTTACCAATGTCAAAAATGTGGTTTCGACAAATAATTTTGTGACTGATGCAAGATCAAATAATGATGATGGGGTAACGGGATGTTGCCTTTGATCAGGGTCAATCCAACCCCAAGTGTTATTGAGGACGATTTTTCCATGATGGATGACGCAAATGGACAAAGCAGGGAAAATATCTGGCATGTTTTTTTCAATCAGTGCATCAACATCAGATTTGATCGGCGTATTGAGCAATGTTGTGTTTGTGTCCATCATCAATGATCCTTAAATTCAATCAAAATTGTTTAGTTGAACGGTCAGTTTTCCAGTGGGTATAAAATCACCACAGATCGCATCAACTGCCGCTTTAAGTGAGGGTGTACTATCGCCATTGGTACAGATTATGGTATGCGCATCTCCGAGAATGCCTGCGTCATAGGGATTCCGTAAGCATACAAGAATTACATTTTTAGATTGCTCAATAATAGATTGGGCTAGCTCTGTTTGTTGTGGGAGCATATGAGCGTTGCGTGTAGCTAAAATGATGGTTTTGCTTTGTTTGGCGATATTGACCAACTTGTTAAAATCATCCTGTGTTATGTTAGATGGGCTTTGGATATGGCATTGAATCGCAGACAACCGTTGTTTGAGATAGCCTGTGAAACCTGTGTGTGAACCTGCTTCAACAGCATCTGATACGATCTGAGTTGAGAATTCTATGCAGATGATATTATCTGTAGCCTCATCTAATGGGAATGAATCATCACTTTTCAATAGAACCGTTCCAGCATTAGCGGCTTTTTGTGCTAATTCTTGATGAGATTTACTTTGAATGATGCTGAGGGGTGGCGGATTGCTGTATTCATATCGTTGTTTGAGGACTTGTATTCTAGCGAGAGATTGATCGATGCGTTCCTCAGTGATACGTCCTGATTTTACGGCATCTAAGATGGCTTGATAGGCTTGTTCTTGACGTTCCTTTGTATGTGAAAATAGTACCATATCGACCCCTGCGAGAACCGTCAATATGGCTGATTCTGCTGAACCATATTTGTCCGTAATGGCTTTCATCTCCATACAATCGGTACAGACTGCACCATCGTAGCCAATTTCATCACGCAGTAATCGCTTGAGAACAATTGGCGAGAGGGTTGTCGGATGTTCACTGTCAAGGTCTTCAAATAACACATGGGTTGTCATCACACAAGCGACACCCTCATCAATTGCGGCGCGGAAAGGAATCAAGTCTTGCTCATAAAGATAGTCAATTGACCCAGAGATTACTGCTAATGCGTCATGGGTATCAACTGCTGTATTGCCTAATCCTGGAAAGTGCTTGACAGTAGCGGCAACCCCCGCCCTTTGGAAACCTCGGACTTGTGCTTTTACGATTGCGCCAACCACGTGCTTATCTGTGCCTGCGGAACGCGTTCCGACAGATGGATTGTTGATATTATGGGTGATGTCGGCGACGGGTGCAAAGTTCCAGTTAATGCCCATTGCGAATAATTCTTGTCCCATTACATAGGCAATATCTTCTGCTAATTGAATATCACCAGATGCACTGAGTGCCATTGCACCGGGGCTCTCGGTAAAGCCTTCACGCAGACGGGCGACAATCCCCCCTTCTTGGTCAATGCCCACTAAAATAGGATATTTTGCGGCGGCATGACATTCATCAATGAGTGCTTTGACTTGTGCGGGGGATTCGATATTGCGGGCGAAGAGATAAACACCTCCAATCCGTCCAGTAGAAAGCCACTCTAATATGTGTGGCGGGGCAGTTGTCCCATGAAACCCCACCATCATTAATTGACCTACTTTTTCTTCAATTGATAGCATGGTTTATCCTTATGATGTTGCTAGCTTCACCTGTTTTGCTTCCCACCATATGGTGAGTTGATATAACCCAAATAACATGAGGGCATTGATGAAAATAAATAGACTGATTGTTTCGATACCATAGTTTTCTGCAAAGACTCCTGCGATACCAGATAGAACTGCACCACCGAGTCCTGCAAATCCGACTTGGAAACCGATGGTATTGGCCGCATGACGCGTTCCTACACGCTTCGGTGTTTGCGATGTTAAGATTGGGAAGATTGCCGCTAACCCAAATCCGATTAATAGTAAGCCGATAAAACTCACAACATCATGTACATTGACCATCAATAACCCTGCGCCGATAACCGTTGTACTCATGCTGAACAGGAGTAGAGATTTATCACCAACACGCAATGCCAATAATCCCATTAACATCCGCCCTAATGTAAAGCTACCCCAGTAGGCACTGACCCATGCGCTGGATGTTTCTTGTGGAATACCACGCGATTCAACAAATAGGGTATTCACCAGTTGACCAGTACCGAGTTCTGCACCGCCAAATACAAAAAATACCAGTACACTTAAAATAACAATCGGCTGGCGAACTGTTTCTCCGATGGTTGCGCCAACTTCTTCTAAATCAGTGTCTCCATTTTTGGCCTTATTAAGTCGCCAGTGAGGTAACGTTAGTAGGACAAGTCCACCCGTCAATAAGATGATAACGCCCATAATAATATAGCTGAGTTGCCATCCTTGATTGAGATTGAGGACGACAAAAGTGGTGAAGGCTGGTGCGATAGTTAATCCGATTCCCCAGCAAGCATGAAGCCAATTCATCTCACTAGAGCCATAATTTGCAGATACAAAGTTATTTAAGCCTGCGTCAATTGTTCCTTTTCCGAGGCTAGTGATAAAAGCAATCAGGAGCAAAACAACCCATATCGGTGCAACCGAATACCCTATAAGACCGATACCTGCCAGCAATATCCCGCCTAGTATGACTTTCCCGATGGTAAATTTCCCAACAAAGTATCCGCTCATAAAAGCGGCAACGAGAGCCCCAAATGTGCCTGCTGTGAGTAGCGTACCCAGCGAATCTAATGAGACGTTAAATGTGATTTGGATGTATGTCCATGCAATATTAAGTAAGCCACTGGCAGCACCGACGACAATAAATATGAAATACGCGATGAAAATGAGATAGGGCTTATTGAGTTTCAAAAATATTATTCTCTTTCAGTAAGCTAAGTCTGATAATAATACCTGCCTGATGGCAAAACGTCATGTATGGATTATGAGAAATTTGACACACTAAAATACTCAAAACACTTTAATCACTGGTTGATGTGTTTTGTTAGAGTTATATATGTTAATATTTATAGTATTGTATGTTGGAAAGTGTTTTGTCATCTTTCCAATGTTGGATTACACTTAATATAAATAAATGTAATTGACGTAACTATAGATTATAAAAAAAGTTGTTCTAACGTTCATAAACTGTAACGGGGGCAAATACTGCATGGCAGAAATTTTTCTCTCCTACTCGCGTAGAGATCAAGAATTTGTAAGAAAATTACATGACTATTTACTCTCAGATGGTCGTGATGTATGGGTAGACTGGGAGAGCATCCCACTAACGGCAGATTGGTTCGAAGAAATCAAAGCTGGTATTGAAGGGGCAGATGCGTTTTTGTTTGTCATTAGCCCAGATTCAGTGCGTTCAGAGGTTTGTGCGGCAGAAATTGAGCACGCGCTAAATATGAATAAGCGGTTTGTGCCTTTGTTATATCGTGAACTTGTTGAAGCTCATGATAAGGCGGCACTTCATCCGAAAATCTCTTCGCACAACTGGACGTTTATGCGTACAGACGAAGAATATCAGCAGAGTCTGAAGTTACTGACTGATGCGCTTGATACTGATTTGGAACATGCACGTGTCCATACCCGTATCCTAACCCGTGCTTTAGAATGGGATCATCGTGGGCGCGATGTGAGTTTTGTTTTACGGGGTAGCGACCTTAAAGAAGCTGCAAATTGGCTTGCTGATGTTGAAGGTAAAGAACCTGAAGTAAGCGAAATTCAGATTGAGTATATTCAAGCCAGTCAAGTTGCCGAAAGATGGCGTAAACGTGAACGAGCGTTGATGTTTGGGATTACAATAGGCATTGTTGTTGCAATTCTCTCGGCGGTTATCGCTGTTTTCCAAGCTGTGGATGCCAAAGAGCAACGGGACGAAGCTAATATTCAACGTGCAGAAGCGATTCGCCAGAGTGAACGCGCTCAGTTATTGTCACTTGCCGCCAATGCACAAGTTGCACTCACTAACAATAATACGGATCTAAGTATTGCACTCGCATTAGCCTCCAATGGGGGTGAAATCGATCAACGTAGTAGCGAAACAGAACGCGCCCTAGCCGATGCCGCTTATAGTGGAGGAACAGTTAAGCGGTTTGTTGATCATGAAGAAGATGTCTATTCTGTAGCATTTAATCATGACGGGACACTTGCCGCTTCTGGTGGTGAGAGCGGGGTTGTATTGCTGTGGAATATTGCTACAGGGCAAATATATCATCGCTTTGCGGGACATTCTTATCCTGTAAACTCTATAGATATTGATCCTAATTCGCAGTATCTGGTTTCAGCTGCCTGTGGTCAAAAAGATGATACAGAAGATACAGATTGTACCCGTGGCGATATTATTTTATGGGATATTATTACGGGTGAAGAAGTTCGCCGTTTCGAAGGTCATGAAGGTGACGTGCTGAGTGTTGAGTTCGACCCATGGGGTGACCGCTTGTTGTCGGGTGGGACAGATAGCACGATGCGGTTGTGGGATGTTGAAACGGGTGAAGAATTGGGCGTTTATGCCGATCACTTTGATAATGTCGTGGATGTCGCATTCCATCCGATTGATCGTAACGTCGCGGTATCTATGGCTATTGATACTGCTCCAACATTATGGGATTTGGGAACAGGTGAATTTAGGCGATATGAAGAACATAATGTTTTGGACGAACCGAATATAGAAGTTGGTAGTGTTGCATTCAGTCCAGATGGTAAGCAGATTCTAGGGAGTTTCGGGATTCCTATGCGTTTATGGGATACTGAGACAGGTGAACTTATACGTGAATTCCTTGGACACGGTAGTTATATCAATAGTGTAGCGTTTAGTTCCGATGGCAAATTAGCCTTGTCAAGTGCATGGCGCGAAAATAGTTTCCGTGTTTGGGAAATCAACAGTGGGGTTGAGATCCGTCGGTTTGAAGGGCATAGTGGTATTGTTCGTGCTGTCACGCTTGGTCCAGATAACCGTTTTGCCTTATCAGCAAGTGCTGATGATACCGTTCGTGTTTGGGATTTAGCAAATGGGGCAGAAGTAAAGACCTTACCCGGTCATACAGATGATATATTTGCCACAATTTACAGTCCGAATATGGATGATGGTTATCTTATCGCTTCGGCTGGAGATGATGATGTTGTGCGGATTTGGAATGCCCAAACGCGGCAACAAATTGTGAAATTGGAAGACCATCACCAAGATGTTTGGACAATTGCATTTACACCTGATGGTTCAAAATTGGTGTCTGGCGGCGAAGATAATGTCGCCCGTGTTTGGGATATGGAAACATTTGAAGAATTGCTTATTCTTGAACCACATGATAATTGGGTGACGACAGTTGCTGTTAGCCCAGATGGAAAAACAGTTTTGACTGGTTCTAATGATCAGAAGGTACGTTTATGGGACATTGAAACGGGTGAGTTAATTCAGACGTATGCCGGTGATGGGGGACAACTGAGATCGGTTGTGTTTACGGCTGATGGAACACAGTTTTTGTCTGGTGCTGACGAGGGGCGTTTGTTCGATATTGAAACGGGTGAGGTTGTACAGGAATACGTAGATCATGCGGATCGAATCAACTCAGCGGCATTTAATAGTGACAGTTCGTTGCTCGTTACAGGTTCGGCTGATGCAACAATTCGTTTATGGGAAACCCAGACAGGAAAATTGTTGACAGTCTTTGAAGGACACAGTGGGCAAGTGCGAACTGTCATGTTTAGCCCCGATGATCAGACAATCCTTTCATCTTCTGCTGATGCGACCATTCGCTTGTGGAGTGTCAATGGTTTAGAACTTCGTATTTTCCGTGGACATGACACATGGGTTAACCAAGCTTCATTTAGTCCTGATGGTGATTTTGCGGTATCGGGATCGTGGGATGATACGATCAAAATCTGGCACATCCATTCTGTAGAGGAATTGATTGAATGGACAAACGAGAATCGGTATGTTCGGGAATTGACATGTAATGAAGAACGTATCTATCTCTTGAGTGGCGTAGATTGTTAAGGTAATAAATTTAACACCAAATCAAACCGTGTATGGAGTTTCTATACGCGGTTTTTTGTTGGATGGTGAAAAATGTTGTATAACGGGTGTATATTGATGAAGGCGAATTTATAGTTAAGGTGTTTGTGTGAAACGGTTTTTACGGCAGTTCATTGACGTTCATCCAGAAGAGTTTCCGCAGTTTACAATGCTGTCGATCATCTATTTTATTTTCATCATTGGTCTCGTGTGGGCAGAGAATGCAATTCGCGCTGAAGTTGTTGAAGCCGATTTATTTGCACAAGCACAATTAGTGAGTTCATTATTTGTTGTGTTTACCTCAATTATCTATACCGCCTATGTTGATCGTATTCCTAAAAATTTGATGGTATTGATATTGCTTTTTTTTGGTTTATTTGGGGTTGGAACTGCCACATCTGCTGTCATCCTTATGCAAGGTGCATTTGATGAATTAGGGTATTTTATCTTATTTGTACTTCATCGTTTTTTGTTTTATGTTTGGGTGATTCATTGGTTCACCTACATCATTGATTTATACGATACACAAGCTGCTAAACGCATCTTCCCGTTGTTGAGTGCGGCGCGCCCTTTTGCCACAATGATTGCAGGGTTTAGCTTTTTCCCTTTAGCGAACGTACTTGGCGTAAGCCATAACATGTTAATGGTTATCTGGGTTGCTATTCTGATGGCGGCCCTGGCGTTATTTGGATTGATGCCATTCATCCTCGAAACACGGGGTGTTGGCGATTCTATGACCCGTCGAGACATAAATATTTCGAATGCTGATGTATCAGGTTTAAAGAGCCTGACGGAGGGGTTTCGATATGTGGTTACATCGTCATTTTTGCGCTGGATGGCAATTTCTGCGCTCGTATTGATTGCAGTGAATACGATTGTGGAGGTTGAAGTCGCCGAATTGATACGAGGCTTTGATTTCGTTCAGACAACAGAAGATTTTTCGTCTTTCACGGCAACGATTGATGGGATTACCAACGTATTTGTATTGATATTCCAATTTACGCTCTTTAATGTCATTTTGCGCCGAATTGGCTTGGGTAATATGAATCTGATTTATCCTGTGTTGGTGTTTGGGGTTAGTATCAGTATTTTGATTGCTCCGACGATGTTACCTGAAATTATGATCATTATTGCGTCATTTGGATACGCGAATTATCGAGGTGTACGCCGTGTGATTCGTGATCCTGTGTTTGCTCTATTAAATAATGCTGTTCCAGTCCATGCCAAAGGGCGGGCTCGTTCGGTCATCAACGCGATTTTATCTCCATTGGGAGGTGTGTTAGCAGGCGCATTACTTACGGTTATTAGCCAACTACCATCTTGGGTGTTGCCTGTTGTATTAATGATTGGATGCGTGATTTATTTGATTTCGGCTTTTGTATTACGGCTGGAGTATACCCGTGCGATGGTACAAATGTTGCAACAGCAAAGTTTTACATTTTTGTTGTCACAACGGAATGAAATTGGGGTCACTGATATTGCGACGATGCAAATATTGGCAGAGAATATCAAGGGAAGTGACGATCTTGAATTTAACGCATTCATGGCGAGTATTATTGCCGAGATCGGCGGACGGGATTCGCTACCGATTTTGATTGACCTCATCAATCAGGCAGATGGTGATTATAAGCGCGATTTGGTCGAAATTATCTATCATACTGACCTCCGTACTGAGAATATGCGTTTGATGTATGAAAGTCTGCTCCAAGATGATGATCCTCGAATTCGTCAGTACGCCATAACAGGCTTAGGTCGAATTGTTGGTATTAATACGTTAGATTATTTAACATTGATACAACCCTTGTTAGGGGATTTTGAAATTGATGTCAAGGCAACAACGATAACGGCAATGATTAAGGCAGGGCAAGAACCTTATAAAAGCCAAGCAGAACAATATCTTGGATTGTTGATGGAAGATGATAACCCAGCTAATCGGTTTGTTGGATTAGAAGTAATGGGTTCATTGGATGATGTTGAACGTATCAGCCAGATTATCCCATATCTTGATGACATTAATGATGAGGTGCGGTTACAAGCGACAAATTCGATTTTGAATCTATGGCATAAAAATGTTCCCAAGAATGTCTATGAGGCAATCTTGGAGCGTGTCGAGTCCTTTATGGATGACCACGTTGAACGAATTAGAATGGCTGAATTGTCCTTACTGGCAAAAATTGATGTTGCAGACTCTTTAAATGCGCTGATTCGGGCGCTTCAAGACCCATCAGAGCGTGTGCGTGATGTTGCGGTTGAATCGCTCATAAAAAAGGGGCGATCAGTTGAAAAAGCACTCCTGAAGATCGCACGAGCAGGTAATGATTTGCAAAATAAAATGGCGATGATTGCACTTTGCAAATTAGATAATGATGAACACGGTCATCTAGCGAATGCCTATATTGAAACAAATCTGAATAGTATTTACTTAAATTACAAACGAATGTATGCACTGGAAACCTGTCATAATTATTCCAGTGTGGCTATTCTCGAAAATGCTATATCGATTGAACTCCACGCACAAATTGATGATACATTTGATCTCATCGCGTATGCTCATGGAGTGGAGTCATTGGAGCTAATCAAAGAAGCATTGCAAAGCCCTGATGGACGGACACGATCAAATGCAGTAGAAGCCTTAGAATCAGTGACAAATCCGCAATTAGCTCGTCGTATGTCCCCTATGCTGAATCCCGAAATGACGACTCATGTATTAGCTCATATGAATGAAGATTCTCAACTAGATACATTTGAAGTTCTACTTGATATAACGCGTGGTGGCGATGAGTGGTTACGAGCTGTAACGCTTTATGCATTCGGTGAAATTGGTCGCAATCATCCCGATTTAAGTAAAATTTGGTCAGACATACCGAAGCGAACGGAAGAAACGATTGAGATTGATCCATGCCAACGAATTTTGAAACTTGACGCGGTTGCAGTGGCTCTTCGTTTTTCATCACAAAGTGAATCATCAATGGTACGACTAGCGGCAAAAGGCGCATTACGTAATTTGCGTGGCGAAAGTGTAGTAGATTTTGTTCGAGAATCCGAGGAGGCATCTGTGTTATCAATTGTTGAACGTATGATTTTCTTAAAAAAGGTATCGTTTTTCCAAGGTGTTGCTGTTGACCAGCTTAAGGTTTTAGCGAGTATTTGTGATGAAGTATTATTTGATGCTGATGAAGTCCTTTTCCGTGAGGGAGATCGCGGAGATTCGCTGTATGTGGTCGTCAATGGGGCAGTGAGTATCGGGATTTTTAGCAAATCCAGTGAGGCATTTACAGAATTAGCGGTATATCGTCCAAATTCAGCATTTGGGGAAATGTCATTGTTTGATCATAGTCCACGTTCTGCGTCGGCTGTTGCAAAATCAGATGTACTTGTTTTGAAATTGCGGAGTGAACCACTTGTTGCGCTCATGTATCAAGAACCTGATTTATCAATTGAACTCTTACGGTCTATGAGTAATAATCTACGCAATGCAAATTCTCGTATTGCATCGATGTCCAGTACCATGCGAAAGAGTTTTTAATTTTATATGACTGATATAGAGTATCGTTTTTTACACAACACAGAAGAACTCACTCAATTTGTAGATTTGCAATGTCTCATATGGGATATGAGTGACCGTAATGCTGTGCCATCCAACATTATCCACGCAATGATAATTGCTGGGGGTGTTGCTATCGGGGCATATGAGCGTGAACAATTGATTGGTATGTCGATGTCCTTACCTTATTTTAAGGGGCGTGTGGTGGCGTTATGGTCACATATGACGGGGGTACACCCTGCCTATCAGTCACATCATATTGGCTTTAAGCTGAAACAGATCCAACGTGAATGGGCAATCGAGAATGGTTATAAACAAATTCGCTGGACATTTGACCCACTACAACGAGGAAACGCAAACTTCAATATGGCGATGTTGGGTGCAACAGCCAATATTTATCATATTAACTTGTATGGTAACCAGTTAGGGAATCTCAATGCTGGTCTTCCGACGGATCGAGTGGAAGTCATGTGGCAATTAGATGACCCCCGTGTGGCACGGTTGGCGACCCATCGAGAGCCTGTCCCAGTTACAACATCATTTCCACAAGAGAATTTTATACTTTCGATTAAAGATGACGAGGTCATCAGTGTACCACCCGAAACGATTGATTCGTTCCAATGGTATTTTGTTCAAATCCCGCATGATGTAAACGAACTAAAACAGTCGAAATTACAATTTATCCGCAAATGGCAATCCGAGATCCGCAATATATTACAATATATGTTCAAGCGTGATTGTGCATTAGTTGATTTTATTATTGAACCCGATCGTTGTTTCTATGTTTTGGGTGTTGTGGACAAAGAATATTAATCCCCAACAATATATACGCTATCACCTGCCTGAATAATCGTATTATCTGGTGTATCTTCTAGCTTCATATAAAATCCACGTGTTCCACCACTCAAAAATTGAAGTGTTGATTTTGTCTCAGCTGGTATGAGGTCTTTAGCGCGAGCAAAACGACTAAATGGCTCGCATGGCGGGATTGGGATAATTTCATTTAGATGGATTAGTTGTCCGTTGATATGACTCTTAATAGCAATGCAGTTACCGATAGTATCGACGGTGTAGAGTGGATTGCACTCAACAATAATACTTTCGCCTGCAATCCCATCTTTTAAATGCTCTCCCATTTCGGCACGCATTTTATCGTAATGACTGCTGAACCCGATGCTAATTGGGTTATCACCTCGATAACGGGAATTGGAATGATGCATATGGTGGACATCAATGATTTCGTCATTTTGGTCAGTTATCCCAATCACGCCCTCTGCCGTTAATCTAATTTTGGAAAGTTTCAGTAGGGGAGTTGGGTTATATTTTTGTGTTCCATCAGCGAGAAGTTCTTTAAGTGATTCTTGCTGGATTTGCACAAATTTAATGATGCCGATTTCTTGCATGTAGCTGTCTCCTGAGTAGAATAATTCACATTATTGTACACAGCCTTGCTTGATATGTCTTAGGTGATGTTATCGCGCTCTTTAATTTGCTCTACAATCTTTACAAGCTCATCATACGGTTGTGCGCCACTCAGGATATACTTACCCATAAAGAGCATTGCAGGTACTCCTGTAATACCATATTCTGAGGCAGTTTGTACATCGGTTGATACTTCTGCATCCAGTTCGGGATTACTCAGGGCTTCTTCAAATAAGTCAGCATCTAAGCCAATCTCTGTAACGTTATTCCGTAGAACCATTATATCTTCGATGTTGAGTGCTTCTTGAAAATATGCTTCAAAGACACGCAGATGATAGGCTTCTCCCTTGCCTTGACGTTCAGCATATTTCATCCCAATGAGGGCAGGGCGACTGTTAATCCCAAACTTTCCTTGCTGAATATCAATATCATAACGTTCTTTTGCTATCGCTTTAAATTGGGGGCGCATCTGCTTGATTTTTTCCATATACCATTCTGGAATAGGTGGTGATCCTTGCGGACGTAATTCAAATGAATGCCAGCGCACCGTTACCTGATGGGATTCTTCAAGTTGTTGTAGAGTGGTTGCACCCAAGTAACACCACGGACATACAAAGTCTGACCAAACATCGATTGTAAATTCTTGAGACATGTTGAATCTTTCTGTAGATCAATATTTTCTGTTAGATGTGTTGCATTATGGCTATCTTACATATTACTCTCTGTTAGAGGACACAAACTGACTATGAACCGTTACGTTTTTGCGGGCTGAATTGTGCGATAATGTTCCTATAGCTGTTTGAATTGTAAAGGAAACCAATATGATTGATCGAATTCGTGAGTTGAGTTACGTAATTTTATTATGTGACGATAGGGTTGCAATGCAACGGTTTTACACGGAGGTTATGAAATTTGAGATTTACAAGCAAGAGCCTGATTGGACAGAGTTACGAGTTGGATCAACACTGCTTACGCTTCGTTCACGAGGGCGTGATTATGATGGCGATGGTAAGAGTGGTGCATCGGTACAGTTGGCATTTCGAGTTGCTCCAGACGAGGTAAGAGATATTGAATCGTATCTGGTTGATAATGGGGTAGGTATTATCGAACCGACGACAGATAAAGAATATGGACATCGTACATTATTTTTCCGTGACCCAGAAAACAATATACTGGAAATTTACGCAGATATTCCATTGCCGAAGAATGATTCTTTGTTATCGAAATTGACATTTGAACATGTTCTCGAAATTTCTGAACATTGCAAGCTTCAAACGTATAAATATGGCGAGAGTATCCTTAATCAAGGCGATTTAGCGGATAAGTTTTATGTGATTACAAAAGGACATGTGAAAGTCGTTAATACGATGGATGATGGCAAAGAGCTATTGATCGGATATTTACATGCTGGGGATTATTTTGGTGAGGTTGGTTTATTGCAGAGCCATCCACGTACTGCGACTATCCGCGCATCTGATACGGATGGGGTTCATGTGATAGCCATTGACCGTGTTGGGTTTAGCGAATTGCTGGAAGATTCTGAGGTGGCGAATGCTGATATTTCTCAGGCGATGTATGATCGTTTGATGGGATTAGCAGAAACGATTATTCAAAATAGTGATATTTAGATAAGATCATTTTACGACAAAATAAATGATGGACTGGGATTCGCTTAAAAACAGCGATTCCCTGATGATGTTGTTTTCTGGCATGTAAAATT
>Ga0070729_10003552_pt1 | contig 17946 bp, 24 predicted proteins | sample tdDd472_FD_66725 | JGI IMG/M metagenome (GOLD analysis project Ga0070729, IMG submission 66725) | Marine sediment microbial communities from the Atlantic coast under amendment with organic carbon and nitrate - tdDd47.2 | ecosystem: Environmental > Aquatic > Marine > Coastal > Sediment | place... | reverse complement strand
CCCGACGACTTTGATTTTTTCTTTGAACTCCAGAATACAAAAAAATGACAACAGATTAACCATCTATTGCTCTCTCTATAATGAAGTCTGGCTGAACTTTACAGCAGCCTGGGCGCCCCCTTTCCCGATTTATGCTATCCTTCTAACAACCAGGTCATACTCAAAAGCGGGAAGAACCCATGCAGACTAAACTCGCAACAGGAATTCTCTCAACGCTGCTTTTGACGGCCATCATGCTTCTGACCGCCAAGTCCGTCTTTGCCCTCGACGTCGAGGCACTGGTCCGCCAGGTCGAGCAGCAGTACATGGGCGCGTCGTCAAGGGCGCAGACGACCATGCTGGTCAAAACCAGCCATTGGAAGCGTTCCCTGGAAATGGAAGCATGGTCGCTGGATCGAGATTACTTCCTGGTGCGCATCATCGAACCGGCCAAGGAGCGCGATGTCGCAACCCTGAAAAGATCTCGGGAAGTCTGGAATTATCTACCCAAAGTCGACCGGGTCATCAAGGTCCCGCCATCGATGATGGGCGGCAGCTGGATGGGCAGCCACATAACCAACGACGACCTGGTCAAGGCCAACCATATCGAGAAGGATTACAACCTGCGCCTGGTCGAGGAGACAGAAACTTATTTTCTTGTCGAATGCCTGCCAAAAGCCGATGCGGCTGTCGTCTGGGGTAAAATTGTCTACCGGATCAACAAGACGCCTCAGGTTCCCGAACAAATCGACTATTACGACGAGGAGATGGTTCGCGTCCGTGAAATACATTTTGATGATGTCCAACAGATCGGCGATCGCATCGTACCGATGCGTCTGACCGTTCTGCCTCTGGAGAAACCTGACGAACAGACGATCCTTCATTACCGGGAACTGGTCTTTGACCTGCCCCTTGATGAGACCTACTTTTCCTTGCGCAATCTCAAAAAACCCTGACCATGCTGCTGACCCTGGCTTTTCGCAATCTATGGCGCAATCGACGCCGCACCCTGTTGACTCTCTCGGCGATGGTCGTCTCTGCCGCGCTGTTGATTCTCGCCCTCGGCGTCTTCTCCGGCATGTTCCGGGACATGCTGGCTTCAGCAACCGAACAATATTACGGGCATATGGTCCTGGCGCATGCCGACTATCACCAACGACGCGACCTGTTTGCCCACCTCGACGAAGAGATTGCGTCCCGTTATATTTCCCTTGAAGATACTGAGATCATTGGTATATCGCCGCGACTGCGCAGCTTCGGCCTGATCTCGCTTGCAGAAACCAGCCAGCCTGTGGAAGTGCTCGGCATCATCCCCGAACGGGAGAAGCGGGTCACATCACTACAGACCAAGCTGGTTGCCGGCGATTACCCCTCCGATATGGTCCGCAACGGGGCGCTGATCGGCCAGGGCCTTGCCAGCAAGCTGAAAGTCAGTACAGGAGACGAAATGGTCTTCGTCACCCAGGCGGCCGACGGCTCAATCGGCAATGACCTGCTGATTGTCACAGGGATCTTCGCGACCGGCGACAGCCGCCATGACAACAACCTGGTCCTGGCTCCCCTGCAGTGGGTCCAGCAGGTCATGGTCCTGCCGGGACGCATCCACGAAGTAGCCATGACCCTGGCCGACCCGATGCTGGCCTCCCTGGCTGCCGACCGGCTCAACCCACGCTTGCCCGGCGATGTGGAGATTCTCGACTGGGGGGACCTGTTGCCGGAGATGCGCGAAGTGATCGCGGCTTATGATGTCAGTCGTATGATTATTGTCAGTATCCTTTACATGGCCACCGGTCTCGGTATCCTCAATACCTTTTTCATGTCGGTCATGGAACGGACCCGCGAGTTCGGCATCCTCATGGCCCAGGGGATGCGCCCCTGGACAATCCGCGGCCTGGTGCTGCTGGAGACCTGCATACTGGGCGGCATCGCCCTGGCAATCGGTTTGACATGCGGCGCGCTCATGACTCTTTACATGCAGCAGGTCGGAATCGACCTGGCTGGTTACATCACCCCGGTCACCTATGCCGGCGGCACGATTCTGCCGCGCCTGCACGCAGTGTTTGAAGCGGGCAACTTCTACGTCCCTGCCGGCATGTTGCTGCTGGTCAGCCTGATCGCCGGTTTCCTGCCGGCCAACCGGGCGGCACGCCTCGATCCGGTCCAGGCCGTCAGGGAGATTTAGCAATGGACCTTGTCAGGCTGGCCTGGAAAAATATCTGGCGCAACCGGCGCCGCACGATTATCACCCTGGCCGCAATTGCCTTCAGCATCATGCTGGTTCAGGCACTGCATAACCTCTCTTTCGGCGTCTACGCCGGCATGGTCGATAGCGGTGTGCGTGCCGGCTCGGGACATATTGCCGTCTACAGGAACAACTATCTAGAGAGCCGCGATGAAATCCTGCACTTCAGAGATGGCTCTCTGATCGACGACATTTCGCAGATCGACGGTGTCGAGCAGGTCCTGCCCCGCCTGTATATTCCGGCCCTGGCACAATCAAGCCGGGAAAGCCGGGGCGTGCTGTTGATCGGTGTTGATCCGGACCGGGAACGCCAGGTCAATCCGTTTCTCAAGACACTTCCCGCAGACGGCATGATTCGCTCCACCGATTCTCGCGACGCGGTGATCGGCGCCCGTTTGCTCGATGAGCTGCAGATCCGTCCCGGTCAGAAATTCGTGGTCACCGCCCAGAACGAGGACGGCAGCTTGCACAGTGAGTTGCTGCGCGTGCGCGGTGTGGTCAATTCCGGGATGAAGGACATCGACAGTTCACTGATCCTGGTCGGCCGTGGACGTGCAGCCCTGCTGACCGGTAACTCCGGGTCGGTCCATGAACTGGCGGTAATTCTTGACGATGCAGGACGGGAGGCAGAGGTCCATCGACAGGTTGCCGCAAAGCTGTCGAAGGACCAGGACATCCTGGCCGTCAGTTGGGAGGAAGCGATGCCCAACCTCGCCAATGCCATCAAGCTGGATTATGCCAGCCAGAAGTTCATTTTTATGATTATCCTGCTGATCGTGGCGATCGGTGTCGTCAATACCCTTCTGATGTCAGTCATGGAGCGCATGCGTGAGTTCGGTGTTATTCTTGCTCTGGGCTCCAAGCCAATGACCCTGCGCTGCATGATCATGCTTGAAGCGATTATCCTGGGGCTGCTTGCGGCAGCTATTGGCACTGTGCTCGGCAGCCTGGCAACCTGGTACCTGGTTGCAGTGGGGGTTGACCTGGCAGACCTGGTTCCGGAGACCCTCGAATTCGGCGGTGTCGTTTTCGACCCGGTCATGCGGGCCAGTTGGGACCCTGTCTGGATGTTCCGGATTGCCGTTTACGTGGTCTGCCTGACCCTGCTTGCCGCAGCCTATCCTGCCATCAAGGCCGGGCGAACCACTCCCGTGGAAGGGATGCGACATCATTAAACTAAGGAAGCGCGAAGCGAGAGGCGCGAAAAAGCTTCTATTGCACTTCGCACCTCGCATTTCGGAGTATTATGCCTCTAATTGAGCTGCAAAATGTTTCAAAAATATACCGCCTGGGGAACCAGGAGATCCCGGCACTTACCGGCGTATCTCTGACCTTCGAGGCCGGAGAGTTTGCCGTGCTGGCCGGACCCTCCGGCAGTGGCAAGACCACGGCTTTGAACCTGATCGGCTGCCTTGATCACCCGACATCCGGTCAGGTTGTCGTCAATGGTCTCGACCTCGGCACGGCCAGCAAAAGAGCGTTGGCTGATTTTCGCCTGCAGAACATCGGCTTTATCTTCCAATCATACAACCTGATTCCGGTCCTGACCGCTGCCGAAAATGCCGAGTTCACCCTGATGTTACAGAAAATCCCGAAACCGGAGCGTCGGGCGAAAGTGCGCAAACTGTTTGTTGATCTCGGCATCGATGGCCTGGAAAATCGTCGTCCTGCGGACCTGTCGGGAGGGCAACAACAGCGGGTTGCGATTGCCAGGGCGATGGCAGCAGACCCGCACGTGATTCTGGCTGACGAGCCGACAGCCAACCTCGATTCCCATACCGCCGAAGAGCTTCTGGAACTGATGCGCCGGCTCAACCGGGAAAAAGGCACAACCTTTATCTTCAGCTCCCATGACGACCGGGTCATCGCGCAGGCACGAAGGGTTATCCACTTGCAGGACGGCTGCCTTGCCGATGACGTGACGATCAGCAAATGAGCCCCGTCAATGTGAACATCACACGCTGTCTGTGCCTTGTGATCTGCTGCCAGATAGTCATTTTGACACCCGTGTCTGTCCATGCGGAAGCACTGGAATTGAGCGGTTCCATCAAATCTCTCAACGTCTATGTCGAAGAGGCTCCCGCCGGCCTGGCACCCGAGTACTGGATCAGCAGCAATCGGGCCCGGCTCGATGTCGCATGGCAGGCGTCCGAAGCCTGGCGACTTGAGACGGCGCTTGATTACCAGTATCTCTGGAGCGATCCTCCCGGTTTTCATGGGCTTGAAACGATTGATTACAATCGCAGGCTTGACATGGAAAAGAGCTGGCAACACGACAAACATGGTACCGGTCGCCTGCAGGTTGACCGTTTGAACCTGCAATGGCAGGCCGGGACCGTCGATACAACCATCGGTCGGCAGGCGATCGGTTTAGGCCGTATTCTCATCTTCTCGCCACTCGACGTGATTGCCCCCTTCGCCCCCGATGCAATTGACACCGATGTCCGCAGCGGCGTCGACGCCCTGCGTACGATCTTCAACTACGGTCTCGATGGACAGATCGGTGCCATCGTTGTATGGGGAGAAGAAACTGAGTACAACACCTTTCTCGGCACCTGGTCGGACAACTGGTCGGGAATTGACATCATGATGATTGGTGGCGACCTGCGTGGGCGCAGCATGGTTGGTGCGGGTCTTGCCGGCAACCTCGGGACACTCGGCCTGAAGGCGGAAATCAGCTTTTATGACGGCAAGGACACAGACAAAATCAGCGGCGATCTGCATGATACTTTCTCGGTTGCGGCAATCGAGGCATGGTATCGCTTTGCAAATGGCCTTTCTGTGGTCACCCAGTACCTTTACAATGGCCCCGGGGTCAATGACCCTGAGGATTATCCTGAAGCACTCGCCTCAGCTCCGCTACAGGAAGGCCTGACCTACCTGCTTGGTCGACATTACCTGATCATTGCCCCCTCTTACGAACTACACCCCCTGGCAAGGTTACAGGGGTTGGTGATTTACAACATTGATGACGAATCGGCACTGATGCGCCCCACCCTCGATCTCAGCCTGGCTGACAATCTTTCCCTGCAGGCGTTCTGGACCTGGCATTCCGGAGATCAACCGGAAGTTGTCTCGTCGTTCTTGCCGGCACTGCCGCGCAGCGAATTCGGCCTGTTCGGTGATGGTGGAGGGGTTTTTATCAAGTGGTTTTTCTAAGACCCATTCCCTTCGCGAACAGCAAGGGTTGCATCCTGCTGTTGCAGATGGGGGAATCGGTGTAGGCATCAGACTTTAGCGCAAACGCTCAGCCACCAGCAGGTAGGGGGCCTCAGCGCGATTGGCAACGCGCAACACAAGCACCAGCCACAGCTCGCGTGGCAGGGAAACGAATAAATCATCGACCATTTGCGCCTCTTCCATGCCACCGGCATGGGCAGGATAGACCGTGACTGCAAGGCGACCACCGACTGACAACAGGCCAAGAGACTGGTTGAGAGCCGGAAGGGTCGACTCTGGACCGGTAATCAGCGTCGGGTCTCCACCGGGGAGGTACCCGAGGTTGGCCACAATTGCCTTCGGACGACGCCGCAGCATTTTTTCCAGTGAGCTGTGACAGGCATGCACCAGAACGATCTGACTTCCTGGCAGGATTTCCCGGTCGTCTGTCCAGTTGTTTACAACATAGCCATGATCCTGCAGTAACTCACAGGTCTGTTCCAGCGCTGCGGCCTGCTTATCGAACGACACGACCTGCCCGGTGTGCCCGACCGCTTCCGCCAGGGCGAGGGTATCGCGACCTTTGCCCGCGGTCAGGTCGACGGCCAGGTCGCCGGGGTTGAGAACCTCGCAGGCCAGCTCCTGGCTCCATGTAACGATGCGGGTTAAAGAACTCATGGGAGGAGAGAAGCGCGAGGCGCGAGGCGAGAAAAAGAAATAAACTGATAGTCAGAAAACATGACGGGCAACATGATAATTATGGGAAGCTCACTTTATAGCTTATCGCGTCCCTCATTTCGCGCTGCGCACTTCATCCAGAACCTTCAACTTGCGATCGATCACATCCTGGTGATCGAGACGCAGCAGGACCGCCAGCTGCCGCGCCAGGGCATCCTCGAATTTATCAAGGGTGCCGTCTGCATAAATCACCCGCCAGACCCCCTCCATGACATCCGCCTTTTCCTCACGGCTGAAATGGGCATTGATTTCCCGGGCGAACTGAAAGAGATCAGCGCTGTCTTGACGATGCTGGTGAGAATAATCGATCAGCTCGGTAACCGTTGCAGGCGGCAGGTTGAACGTGTTGGCAAGCAGCTCGTGGACAATTTTCGCCTCGACCGACCGGTAATGGCCGTCGCTGTGGGCAACCTCCATAAGCAGCGCACAGGTAGCCACCTGAACCCTCTCAAACCGACTTTCTCCGGCAGGCGCAGCATCAGCCTGCAATAATGACATGATCCGGTTGAACATCTGGATTTACGACTCCTTGTGAAAGTTGATAACCCGGGCCTTTTCCAGAGTGATCAAGCCACCCTGGAACATATCCTCGATAAGCGGCAGGACAGCATCAATCCTGTCCTGATAATCCACGACTTCGATGACGACCGGCAGGTCGCTGCTCAAACGCAAAAAGCGGTCGGAATGCACCTTGCTCTGGCTACCGTAACCCATGGCGCCCTTGATGACCGTAGCTCCGGCCACCCCCTGATCGCAAAACAGCTCAACCAGAGCTTCGTAGAGCGGCCGCTTCCGGTAGCGATCGTTCTCTCCGACAAAGATTCTCATCAGGACCATCTCTTCCTGGATTAACATGAGTTCCTCGCTTTCACATCTGGCGAGCCAGATAGATACCGACAACAGCTGCCACGACACAAACTGTCACATTGAGCAGGATATTAGCCCCGGCAGCAACCAGGCTCCCCTCTTCCAGCAGCCGAACGGTTTCGTAGGAAAAGGTCGAAAAGGTCGTGAACCCGCCCATGAAGCCGACCGTGAGACCGATGCGAAGTTCCGGACTCAGGAGCGTGCTGCGCAGGCTGCCTTCCATGATCAGGCCAAGCAGAAGCGAGCCGATCACATTCACGGCCAGAGTGCCATAAGGCAGAGACCTTCCGGCAAGGTTATAGACCCAACCGGAGATCATGTAGCGCGCGACGCAACCTAGCCCGCCGAATATGCCCAGATAGACAATTTTCACCAAAACCGTGCTTCCTAGAAACGTTTTTCAAACAGGGTGTCGAATTCTGTGCCGCAAGCCGGACAATAAATCTGTTTTCTCTCTTTGCCCTGATCGTTAGCGCATGCAGTGGCCAGAACAATCATGGCAAGGCCCACAATAAACAGCCGAAAAATTTGCATGGTCCTTCTCCTGCGCCCGTTTCGGCCATCATCGAGATTTTGCAGACATTATGCGGGGGGGGTATGCAAAGTGTCAACCGATCAGACAGGATTTTCATTTATTGCCCTTGCACAATTACATTCAATTTGGTATATATGTTTAGCACTCTCAACACAAGAGTGCCAACAATTCGATCTGAAAAGGTTAACAAGATAATGAGTGCGTTAAATTTACCCATCACAACCGATACTCTCGAACATTACATGGTGCAGGTAAACAGGTTCGACCTGTTAAGCACCGAGGAAGAGCACGATCTGGCCGTCAGGCACATTCAGGATGGCAACATGGATGCCGCCCATCGCCTGGTCTGCGCCAACCTGCGTTTTGTTGTCAAGGTTGCCAACGAATACCGTGGTTATGGACTGCGTTTGCTGGATCTCGTTCAGGAGGGCAATGTCGGCCTGATGATGGCGGTCAAGAAATTCGACCCGTCTCGCGGTACGCGCCTGATTACCTATGCCGTCTGGTGGATTCGTGCCTACATTCAGAACTACATTATGCGCAGCTGGTCTCTGGTCAAGATCGGCACAACCCAGATGCAGAAAAAACTTTTCTTCAAACTTGCCCAGACCCGTAATGCCCTGTTCAACCAGACCGGATCGGAGGATGTTGAAGATATCGCCCGTGAACTTGATGTTAATCAAGAGATCGTTGTCGAGATGAGTCAACGTATGGGTCGCCGCGATGCCTCCCTTGATGTCGAGTTGACCGAAGGCGAAGGTTATACGTTGCTCCACACTCTGCCCGACAAAGCAGATAACCAGGAGACATTGCTCCTGGCGGACGAAGAGCGCAGACTGAATGTAGAGAAGACGGAAGCTGCCCTGTCAATTCTGAACCCGCGTGAACTCAACATCATCAAGCAACGGATTCTCGCTGATCCCCCCTCCACTCTGCAGGACATTGCCGAGCAATACGGTGTCAGTCGTGAGCGCATCCGCCAGATCGAGCAGAATGCCCTGCGAAAACTGCGCAAGGCGATGACAGCGGAGTCCAGCTGAAAACAACGTCAATCATCGAAGAAACGATTGACAAACTACTTGCGATACCGTTATCTAGAGGCCTCAAGATCAAGCAGCCTGCGTGTTAATCAATCTCATCATCGGGGTCAGTCAGAATGCACAAAACCATCATCCCTTTTCTTGTCCTGGCACTCTTTCTTATCCCTGCGTGCTCTTCGAAGCCAGATGTTCCAGTAGAGAAAAACGCTGGTTTTTACTTTCAGGAAGGGGAAGAATTTTATGAAAAAGGGCTCTACAAGGATGCCATCGCCTCTTGGGAAAAGGTCCGGGACAGTTACTACTCTCCGGAATTGAACACGCTGGCTGAGTTGAAAATTGCCGAAGCCTATTTCCTCGGCGAAGAATATATTGAGGCGGCCGTTGCCTACGAGGCATTCCTGCAGAATCATCCCAACCACCCCCGCGTTCCGGACGTTCTTTATCAGGTCGGGCTCGCATACACTTACCAGATGTTGGCACCAGACCAGGATCAAACCTCGACCGTTTATGCCCTGAATGCTTTTCAGACACTCAAAGAGCGCTATCCAAAGGATCGACGCATCGGGGAAGTCCAGATATATATCGATCGCTGCCTTAACATGCTTGCCGCAAGAGACCTGATTGTCGCGGACTATTACCTGCGTACAGGGTATTATTCAGCTTCAATCAATCGCATCGAAGGGCTGCTGGCGAAATACCCAAGTTACTACCAGCGCGACAAGGCATATTACGTTCTCGGCAGAGCCTATTCTTTCATCGGCGAAAACGAGAAATCGATCACGGCATTCAACACATTATTCGACGACTACACAGGCAGCGAATACATTTCTGATGCCCAAAAATTCATTGAAGAAAACTACTGACTTTTGCTGACATAACCTGATCAATAGGCCCGTCTTTGCAGACGGGCCTGTTTTGTCTGGAGATTCTGTTGTCACCTGACCAGGGGCACATACAGTATACAGTATATTTTCCCTTGACTTGCAGGAATCCCCATACTATAAAAATGTTCTATTTTTAGTAAGTGGATACCTGAAATCCACGGCATGGGATCGTCAGGCTTCTACTGGGTCGGTTCCCTTCATCAACCCGGTTCAACGAGGATCCTTGTAGATCCAGACTTTATCTGGCACAGTCATCGTCGGGACTTAAGGACGCTGTTTTAATTTTACCCTTTCCCCGGCAAACGATTCTAGATTCGGGAATGTTCCGAATAAATTCCATCATTGGAGGAGAGAGATGTCCGATTACGGCACACTGGAAAGTCGCGTTCGTCGCAAGTCGCTGCTCAACAAGGTTATGAAGCCTGAAGACACTATTCAATACTTCAAGCCCGGGCAGAACCTGGTCTGGTCCGGTTTCACCCCGGCCGGCTATCCCAAAGCTGTTCCTATCGCCCTGGCCGACCATGTCGAAGCCAACAACCTGCAGGGTCAGTGGAAGTTCAACCTTTTCATCGGCGCATCCGTCGGTGCTGAGACTGAAGACCGCTGGGCAACCCTGGACATGATCGATCGCCGCTGGCCTTACCAGACCGGCAAGAACATTGCCAAGGGTATTAATGCTGGCAAGATCCGCATGGGCGACAAACACCTCGGTCACTTTGCCCAGGATATCAGCTACGGCTTCTATACCGAGAACGGCCGTTACGATATCGGCATCTTCGAAGTTTCCGCAATCAATGAAGACGGCGGCCTGGCCCTGACCAGCTCCTGCGGCATCGTCGCCGAAGCGATCGGCCTCTGCGACAAGATCATCCTCGAAGTCAACACCGGTCAGCCTTCCTTCGAAGGGATGCACGACATTCACATGCAGCAGAAGCCGCCAAATCGGGCTCCCTTCCTGATCACCGCAGCTGACACCCGCATCGGTACTCCGTATGTCCCCTGCGATATGGAAAAAGTCGTTGCCGTGGTCGAGTCCAAGCATCGTGACAAAGGTCGCGCCTTTGCCGATATGGACGATACATCCGAAGCGATCGCCGGACACATCATGGAGTTCTTCGCTCACGAAGTGAAGCGCGGCCGCCTGCCTGAAAACCTGCTGCCCCTGCAGTCCGGTGTCGGCTCGATCGCCAACGCGGTGGTCGGCGGCCTCGCCAAGGGTCCTTTCTCGAACCTGACGGTTTACACCGAGGTTTTGCAGGACACCATGCTCGACTTCATCGACGGCGGCAACCTGAACTTTGCTTCGGCCTGCTCTCTGTCCCTCTCTGAAGACCCGGGTTTCCCGCGCTTCTTTGACAACTGGGACAAGTATGCTGACAAAGTCATCATGCGCCCCCTGTCGATCGCCAACGCTCCTGAGCCGATCCGTCGTCTCGGTTGTATCGCCATGAACACCCCGGTCGAATTTGACATCTACGCCCACGCCAACTCGACGCTGGTCGGCGGCACCCGGATGATCAACGGTCTCGGCGGCTCCGGCGACTACCTGCGCAACGGTTACCTGAAGATCATGCACTCGCCTTCGACCCGTCCGAGCAAGACCGACCCGCTCGGCATTACCTGCGTCGTACCGAAGGCCCCGCATATCGACCATACCGAGCACGATCTCGACGTGCTGGTCACCGAGCAGGGTCTGGCTGACCTGCGTGGCGTGGCACCGAAGGATCGCGCCAAGTTGATCATCGAGAAGTGCGCTCATCCCGAGTACAAGCCGATCCTCACGGATTACCTGGAGATGGCTACCAAGGATTGTATCGCACGTGGCGTCGGTCACGAGCCGCAACTGTTCGACCGGGCCTTCAAGATGCAGCAGAACCTGACTGCCAACGGCACCATGAAGGTCAAGAGTTGGGACATCAAGGTCGATCTCTGCGAATAATTTCGACCGCTGCATCTGCCTGCTACAACCAAGGCCCCGCCGTTTTTCGGCGGGGCCTTTATTTTATTCAGAGGAGTAAATCTAACCCGCGTAGTCGCCCGGCACAGCAACCCGATCATGGCGGTCAAGGACAGCCTGATAAATATCGAACTGGAGCAACAACAACACAACCTTTTCGGTGGCTGCACCGGCTTTGGCTGCGGTGCCGCCTTCAATTTTGTGTCCCTGTTGCCGGATGGACAGGTTCACGCCTGCCGAAAGTTCCCTTCCCTGATCGGCGACCTTAACAGGAACACACTTCAGGAGATTTACCATTCACCGGCCGCCCATAAATATCGTAAGGGATGCCAGGAGTGCTCTGCTTGTCGACTGCGCCTTGTGTGCGGTGGCTGCCTGGCTGTGACTCACGGATGGGGGCGTGATCCCTTTCAAGAGAGAGATCCCGACTGTTTTATAACGTAAAAACGGGCCGGAAAATTTCCGGCCCGTTTCTATTATATTTTTTTCACGCCACGCGTCTCGCGCCACACATCACCGCTTTACAGTGAGTCAGCATTGCCCTTCAGGTAAGAAGCAACACCAGCCGCATCAGGCTTCATCCCCTCTTCCCCTTTGCTCCAACCCGCCGGACAAACTTCACCGTATTTCTCGGTGAACTGCAGAGCATCGATCATGCGTAGCATTTCGTCAACATTACGACCAAGCGGCAGGTCATTGACCACCTGGTGATGGACCTTGCCGCCCTTGCCAATCAGAAAAGAACCACGGTAAGCAACTCCGGCGTCCTCAAATTCGACATCGTAAGCCCGACAGATCTCGTGCTTGACATCTGCCACCAGCGGATAGACGACCGCACCAATGCCGCCTTCATCAACCGCAGTATTGCGCCATGCTATATGGGTAAACTGGGAGTCGATCGAGCAGCCGATGACCTGCACATCACGATCCTCGAACTCTTTGATCCGCTTGGAAAATGCGATCAATTCAGTCGGGCAGACGAAAGTAAAATCAAGCGGGTAAAAAAACAGCACGACATATTTCCCACTGTAATCGGCAAGTTTAAAATCAGGGTTAATGCTGCCATCTGCCATGACGGCTGTTGCGGTAAAATCAGGGGCCTGTTTGCCAACCAAAACGCTCATCTAAAAAACTCCTTTCAAAGAAAACCGGTTAGTTACATCAAATTTCGCCCTAGTTTACCGGCTTAGAAAAAGCTGTCAAGGTAATAATAACCGATTTAGTCATTAATTTGTTGCAGAGCAAAAATGGGCCAAGGACACCGGATAAACGCAAGAAAAATGAATCTGTCTTGGTTAAGAGTTTGCTCTTTTGCGTTATTTCTTTTTGCTACGCGGATGAGCCTTGTCATAGACAGACAACAACTGGTCAACACTGACCTGGGTGTATTTCTGCGTAGTGGAAAGTGAGGCGTGGCCAAGCAGCTCCTGGATGGCACGCAGGTCGGCACCGCCGTCAAGAAGATGGGTGGCAAAGGAATGGCGCAGTGCGTGAGGGCTGATATCCTTGATTATCCTGGCCTTGATCAGGCGGGTTTTCAGATTGCGTTGCACACTGCGGGGGGTCAGGCGTCCACCACGGGCATTCAGAAACAGGGGGGTATCGTCCCCGGGGGCGCCCCTGGCTTCGAGATAGGCGACAAGGGCTTCATGGGACTTGCGACCGACCGGCAGGATTCTTTCCTTGCGTCCTTTGCCGATCACCCTGACCAGCTTTTCACGCAGATCGAGCGAACCGACATTGAGTTCTGTGAGTTCGCTGACACGCAGGCCACTGGCATAAAAAAGCTCGACAATGGCACGGTCGCGAAGATCGAGCAGGCTGTTGCCGTAGCCGCGTTCCATAAGCGCAGTCGCTTCATCAACCGACAGCGTCTTCGGCAAGTAACGGTTCAGCTTGGGGGTCGATAACCCTTCGGCGGGATTGCCGGGCAGGTGCCCTTCGCGGACCAGGTAGCGGAAAAATGTTCTTAATGCAGAAAGCTTGCGGGCGATCGATGTTCTCTGGTTGCGTCTGTGCAGTTCTGCCAGGTAACGGCGGAGGAGAAATGTGTCGATTTTCAGCAGAGCAGCTCGATCGGAGCCACCGTTATTGTCGAGGAAGGTTTGGAACTCACGCAGGTCACGTACGTATGCCGCCCTGGTATGCGGTGACAGGTTGCGCTCATCGACAAGATAGCCGGTAAAAATATCGATCCATTTCTGCATGATCCATCCCCGTGTAAAGTTACCATAGACTTCCCTGCTGCATAAACATTTTCTGCCCTGCCAGCAAGTTGCCTGTTTGCTGGAGTCTTTCGAAAGTCGCAAGCGCCTCGACCCGGTTCATGCTAAATCGTTCGTCTCCATATTGACGCCCCCGACCGCATGGGATAATCTTTTCCATATGACAACGATCCTCTCTTTATTGCTTATCCTGATAAAAATGACTATCAGCCTGACCGCCCTGGCGGTCCTGCTGAGCTATACCGTTGCATGGTACGAGCGTGCCAATGCACGGCCCGATCTCATCGAACGACGTTTCACTTGCCGCGGCGTCTGTATCGCGATCTGGTTAATGCTCCAGGAGACAGGCTGTCTGCTGCTGACCATTATCATGCGGCCGTTTGGCTGGGCTGCAGCCAAGCTACCGGAAGCCGGGCAGTCCGAACGTCCGCCGATTATCCTTCTGCATGGGCTGTTCCATAACCGCAGCTGTCTTTTCTGGCTGCAATTCCGCTTGCGCTCAGCCGGTTACCTGCAGACCATAAGTCTCGGCACCCCGCCGTGGCGCGACATAGAGACCTTGACTGAGACCCTGGTAAAAAAGGTGGATGAATTGCGCATCAAACTGAAAGTTGACAAGGTCATTCTGGTCGGACACTCCATGGGTGGAATGATCGCCCGCAACTACGTCCAGAATCGCGGAGGGGCAACACATGTCCACGGTATGATCACTCTCGGGTCTCCACACCATGGCTCCAAACTAGCACCTTTTGCTATTTCGCAAATGGGCAGGATCCTGCTGCCCGGCTCCGAGTTCCTAATCAAATTCAACAGCGTTCCATGGCCTGAACAAGCTAAAGCCGTCTCAATCTATACCCGCTACGACAATATTGTACTCCCCGCAGAATCGGCAAAGATGCCTGGTGCACAAGTTGTGGAACTGGATGGCATGGGACACACGTCCCTGCTCTTCCACCCTCGCTCTCTGCAGGCGGTGATCAATGCCGTAGATCAAATCGCGTCATGAGAACCCTGACGGTTAAAAGTCATAAACAGGTTGAACTGATCGACATTACCCACGATGTCTTCAAGACCATTCTGGAGGATAATATTACCGAAGGACTGGCGGTCATATACACGCCTCATACCACTGCGGCGATCACCATAAACGAGAACGCCGACCCGGATGTCAGCCGTGACATCATCATGGGAATCGACAAACTGATTCCACTGCACGATGATTATTACCACCTCGAGGGGAACAGCGCGGCCCATATCAAAAGCAGCCTGTTCGGTGCCAGCGAAACATTGATTATCAATAACGGCAAACCTGTGCTCGGAACCTGGCAGGGCATCTATTTCTGTGAATTCGATGGCCCGCGTCAGCGCCATGTTCATATCCAGACTGTCGGCACATGAGTCTGCCCGTCTCCTTGCAGTCGCTAGCGGATTACGATCCGGGACGTGTGAAGGAAACCCTGCAGCGTCTCCTGGAGCCACTTGGCGGAATCGAAAATTTTGTCAAACCGGGGCAGAAGGTCCTGATCAAACCCAACCTGCTGGCCGGCAAGAGCCCTGAAAAAGCCGTTACGACTCACCCGGAGATCGTTCGACAGGTTATTTTACTGGTCCAGAGTACCGGCGCTGTCGTGACAGTCGGTGACTCACCCGGGCTTGGCAAGCCGGAGAGTGTGGCTCGCAAATGCGGTATTTACGAGGTCGTCGAAGCAACCGGGGCACGTTTTGCAGACTTTGAGGAATCCGTACCGGTTAAATTCGGTTCCGGAACCTTCCACCGGCTTGAGGTTGCCAGGGAAGCTCTCGACACTGACATCATTATCAACCTGCCGAAGCTCAAGACCCACCAGATGATGGGATATACCGGGGCGGTCAAAAACCTTTTCGGGCTTGTGGTCGGCATGCGCAAGGTTCGGCTGCACCTGCAGGCCGGCACAGACAAGGCATTTTTCGCGCTAATGCTTCTGGAGCTCGCTGAGCGCTTCGAGCCGGCATTGTCGATCATGGATGCGGTGGTCGGCATGGAAGGCAATGGACCCGGCAACGGCGATCCCGTGCAAATCGGAGCATTGCTCGCCTCGGCGCACACCCTGGCCCTCGATACGGTTGCCACCGCCATGGTCAACCTGCCAGGAGAGCGGGTATGGACACAGAAAGTCGCCCTCGAAACCGGGCGTCGCGGAGTCTCGCTGGCTGAACTTGACCTGCACGGCACTCCTCTTGCGCAGCTGCGGACCAACCGTTTTCGTCCCGCAAAAACATCCGACATCAACTTCGGTCTGCCGACCCCGCTGAAGAATCTGTTGAAAAATGCACTGACTGCGCAACCGGAAATCGGCCGGGAATGTTTACTATGCGGCCAATGTGTCATTCATTGCCCGCCTCAGGCAATGAACATGGATGAGCATGGCGTTCGTATCGATTACAGCCGCTGCATTCGATGCTTCTGCTGCCAGGAACTTTGTCCCCATGCGGCAATCACAACCCGGCAGGGAGTTCTACTGCGTCTGTCAGAATTCATCAATGGTCGCAGAAAAGAATAGGATAAAGTGAGCGATTACGGATTAAGTGCCCGGTCAAAGCAACTGGCAGAGTATGATTGCGGGCAGGGTGTAATCAAAGCAACGCAATTACGAGGGACGGCATGAACTTCACAAGAACCTTGATCACGACGCTTTTGGTCTCAGTCCTTTTTGCCTGTGCCGCCCTGCGCCCGGCTCCGCCCGAAGTACAACTGACCGGTCTCGAGATTACCGATTTATCTCTGAGTCACGCGAATTTTCTCGCCAGACTGCAACTTTACAATCCCAACGGCGTCAACCTCGACATCAAGGGTTTGAAATTCACCCTTTTCCTGAATGATGTCCGTGTTGCCGATGGTCAAACCGCAAAATCGCTCACCATTCCAGCCGAACAGAGAGGTGAAGCGTCAATCCGTCTTTCGAGCAGCCTCTTCAACCTCTACCAGTTGACCCGCAAATTACAGGGCCAGGACCAGATTGCATTTCGAATCGACGGCGAGGTCACAATTGGCGGGCTGGGAATTCTCAGTACAACGATTCCGATCGAACGTGAAGGCGTCCTGCCTTTGGCCGGGACCCTGAATCAGCTGCGGTCTGACACGCGCTAAAACCGGTTATCTGTCCAGATTCGTGAGATCTACCTACGCAGTCTCCAGAAAAAATACAATAAAAATAGAATATAAATACAAACAGTGTTTTAAAAAAACCTTTTTTAGTTTATATTTAAAAAAGTATTTTACGAAATAGCCCTTATTTATGGCTGTAAGAGGGGGATAATATGCTGTTTGTCTGGGATCAAAGCTACGACACAGGGATTGAAGAAATAGACCGGGACCACAGGGGCCTGGTCAAGCTGATCAATGATCTTTACGAGGCCATGCAGGACGGCAGCGGAGGGGCGCTGCTGCTGCCGATCTTTTCAGCATTGAAGCATTACACGGAGACGCATTTTGACCGGGAAGAGAGATTTATGGTGGACTGCGACGCACCGGACCAAGAGCAACACTTCCAGGAGCACAAGCAGATGATGGCCAAACTGGCCGACCTGGAGAGCAGACATCGTCAGGGCGAAGCAGCTATCTCCCTGCAGACGTTAACCTACCTTCGCGACTGGCTGAAAAATCACATCTGCGTCGTCGACCAGGCCGTGGCCGATCATGTGCGGGAGAAAAGCCCCAGCTGATTCAGGCGATACAAAACGGGAGGGCCAAAACGGCCCTCCCGTTTTCATTCCTGGCGATCGACAGTCCGTCGGGTCACACCTCGTAAACCAGTACGCGAATCAACCCGCAGGTATTCCCTGCTTCAACCGTTGTTGAATCACTGACCGACAGGACCCTGGTGATCCCGTGTTCAACGATGAACTGGTTGACGCGTGCATCCAGATCATCGAGCTCCCGTTGCGCCTTAAAAGGCTGCAGAGGTTCGCCGAAGGTCTTGATTTTGATCATAACAACCTCCTTCAGCAGCCAGGATCAGACCTGAACCACCTCTTTGACTTCAGGAATCTTTTCCACGAGGGTTCTCTCGATACCCATTTTCAGGGTCATTGTTGACATTGGGCAGGAACCGCAGGCACCAGTCAGTCTGACACTGACAATGCCATCGTCAGTAACATCAACAAGTTCGACGTCACCACCATCAGCCTGCAATGCAGGGCGAATCAACTCCAAGACTTCCTGTACCTGTTCTTTCATTGTTTTATTCTCCTTGGATAAAGCATGTAGTGATTAAAGTATACCTGCTTTGTATACTTCTAGTAAACGGGTCGGGTAATTTTAACAGAAAAGGCGTAAAC
>Ga0070729_10003551_pt1 | contig 17947 bp, 15 predicted proteins | sample tdDd472_FD_66725 | JGI IMG/M metagenome (GOLD analysis project Ga0070729, IMG submission 66725) | Marine sediment microbial communities from the Atlantic coast under amendment with organic carbon and nitrate - tdDd47.2 | ecosystem: Environmental > Aquatic > Marine > Coastal > Sediment | place... | reverse complement strand
GCCAACACGGTGCAGCACCCGATCCCGACGCTGAAACGCGCCCTCGCTTTCGGCCGCTCCTTGCGCAAGGCGCTGCTGTCGTTCCCCGAGGATGCGAAGATCGTCGTGCTCGGCACCGGCGGCTTGTCACATCAGCTCGACGGCGCGCGGGCGGGCTTCATCAACAAGGACTTCGACCAGTACTGCCTGGAGAACATCGTCCACAATCCGGACGAGCTGACCAAGGTCACCCGTATGGAGCTGGTCGAAAAGGCCGGCGCCCAAGGGACCGAGTTCCTGATGTGGATGATGATGCGCGGCGCACTCGGCGACAACGTCACCGAGATCACCCGCAACTATCACATCCCGATCTCGAACACCGCTTCCGGCACGCTGCTGCTGGAATGCGCCGCCTGATCAGAACGCAACTGACGAAATGATCGACGCCCGGACCACCAGGTCCGGGCGTTTTCCTTTGCGAAGCCGCCGCAACGGGAACCGGATGGCAGCCCCGCGAGTTCTGACATAAACGCAATCGGGCGCTGAGCGGCCATGTTTCTCGGTACGCAGGATATCCAGACTACTCCCGGACCGGCTTCACAGCTGCGAGGATCGTTTCTGCCCGTTCCCGCCTCGTCCGCGACCGTTCCCGTTACGCGGATAGGGCCTGGCCACGGTGAACCCGATACTGTTTTCCTGCACGGGCTGTTTTCCTCGAATGCAATGTGGCGCGCGATGTCGCGGCTGCAGGATCCGATAAACGCCATCGCACTCCCCTTGCCGGGACATTTCCCCTGGAACACCACGCCCGGGGAGACCGCGGCGCTTCTTAACGACTTCGCGTTCCTCGAAGCCTGGCGCGAAGGCATACGGGCTCTGACCGATCGCAAGGTCACGCTCGTTGCCCATTCCACCGGGGCCTTTGCCGCCCTGAAGATGGCCGCGCTGTGGCCCGACCTCGTCGAGCGCATCGTCCTGCTAGGTGGGTTCTCCTGCGGCGTGACCGCCGCCTCCAGATCCGGGGCGGCAAGTTACGTCACCTTGCCCCTTGCCGGCAGCATGGTGTTCCGCATGCTTTATGAGCTCTGGCTTTACTCGCCGTCTCTCTACGACCGTGGCCTTGCGACCGCCAAGGCAGCGGGTCTCGGCAAAAAGCCTCATCTGCCAACAGAACGCGCGATGCTCGCCGACCTGCGCCGATGCAATCCCGAATCCTTGCGCGCCGTTGTCCGCTGGCTGCGGACGACGTCGATTGCCAGGGATATTGCCGGCATAACCGTGCCGGCGACAGTCGTGGTCGGCATGGCGGATCCGGTTGTTGCCGCAAGAGAACAGATCGAACTCGCCCGAGCCTTGCCGCGAGGCACCGCCATCATCTGCAATGTCGGACATTTGCCCATGTTCGAAGCGCCGGAGCTCGTCCGGCGCCTCGTCACCCAGCCCAAATGGATCAGCCGCGCCGGATGATCATCTCTTCCGGTCCGTAGGGGAAATTGGTGATGTTCTCCGCCCCGTGATCGGTGATGACGAAGATGTCGTGCTCGCGGTAGCCGCCCGCGCCGGGCTTGCCTTCCGGGATCATGATCATCGGCTCCATCGACACGACCATGCCGGGCTTCAGAACCGTATCGACATCCTCGCGCAGCTCCACACCGGCCTCGCGCCCGTAATAATGCGACAGCACGCCGAAGGAGTGGCCGTAACCGAAGGAGCGGTACTTCAACAGGTCCCAGCCCCGATACATCTCGTTGAGCGCCAGCGCGATCTCCGAGCATGGCTTGCCCGGGCCGATCATGTCGGACCCGGCCTTCATCACCGCGCAGTTCTTTTCCCACAGGTCGAGATGGGCGTCGGAGGCCTCCTCGCAGAACAATGTCCGCTCGATCGCGGTGTAATAGCCGAAGATCATCGGGAAGCAGTTGAGCGAGCAGATATCGCCGCGTGCCACGCGCTTGTTGGTCACCGGATTATGCGCCCCGTCGGTCATGATCCCCGACTGGAACCATGTCCACGTGTCCATCAGTTCCACGAAGGGGAAACTCTTGCCGATCTCGCGGATCATCGCATTGGTCGAGGCGATCGCCACCTCGTATTCCGGCGCGCCTTCGTGCAGCGTATCCATCACGGCGCGCGCGCCGACATTGCAGACGCGCGTACCTTCGCGGATCAGGCTGATTTCCTCGCCGGACTTGAGCGTCCGCATCCACATCGAAGCCGCGGCCACATCGACGAATTCGACGCCCGGAAAGGCATCGCCGAGCAACTGGCGATACTCGATCGAGACATGGTCGAACTCGATGCCGACACGTTTCGCACCGGCCGGAATAAGTGACTTCAGCGCTGTGAAGAAGTTGTCGCGCCGCCAGTCGGAATAGATGACGTTGTCGCCATGCGTGCGCCGCCAGGGCTGGCCGCCATCGATACCGGCCGATACCGTCGTCGCGCTGTCGGCCGTGAGCACGAAACCGAACTTGCGGCCGAAATAGCAATAGAGGAAGCCGGAATAGTAGCAGATGCCGTGATAGGAAGTGAAAACTGCCGCGTCGATGTCGTTGGCGGCGAGATGCGCCCGCATCTCGTTTTGCCGCCGGTCCATCTCGGAGTCTGAAAAGGGCGACCATTCCTTGTCGCCATTCTTCCACTGGAAGACATGCAGCATGTCTTCGGTGCTGGTCCTTGTGTTCATTCTGGGAGATCGCTTCGTTGGGCCTGATGGCTCACTGCACTATTGCAGTCAACGTTGGCCGAGCCGGGAAGTGAAACCGGTGGCGTATTTTAGCAATTGCGGGCCAAAGCCCGCAATCGAAATGGACGGAAACTGGCCGGAAAACGACGCCTAGCTCGGCGCCAGGCCGCGCAGCCTTTCGGACCGCCGCCGCAGCATTTCCAGCACCGTCAGCAGGATGATGGAGATCACGACCATCAGCGTCGCGACCGCCAAAATGGTCGGCGAAATCTGTTCTCTCAGGCCGGTGAACATCTGCCAGGGCAGCGTCTTCTGGGAAGCCGAACCGAGGAAGAGGACCACCACCACCTCGTCGAAGGACGTGATGAAGGCGAACAATGCGCCCGAGATCACGCCCGGCATGATCAGTGGCATCTGCACCTTGAAGAAGGTCGTCACCGGGTTGGCGCCGAGGCTCGCGGACGCGCGTGTCAGCGACCGGTCGAACCCGACCAGCGTCGCCGTCACGGTGATGATCACGAAAGGCGTGCCGAGCGCCGCATGCGCCAGCACGACACCCCAATAGGTGCCCTGCAGCCCGATGCGCGAATAGAAGAAATACATGCCCGCCGCAGAGATGATCAGCGGCACGATCATCGGCGAGATCAGGATCGCCATGATCGCCGACTTGAACGGCACATGGCTTTGCGAAAGGCCAATCGCCGCCAGCGTGCCGAACCCGGTCGCCAGAATCGTCGCCACCGGCGCGATCGTCACAGAATTCCACAGAGCCTGCTGCCAGTCCGGATTGGTGAAGAAATCGACATAGTGCTTCAGCGAATAGCCGTCCGGATCGAAGGCCAGCATCTTCGGCGTGAAGGTGAAGAAATCCTCCGCATTGAAGGAGAGCGGCATGATCACCAGGATCGGGAAGATCAGGAAAAAGAAGATCAGCCCGCAAATGACGCGAAAGGCGTAGTACCAGAAAATCTGGAGGCTCGAGGAATAGGGCGGAAGCGCACTCATTTCTTTTCCCCCAGCAGGCTCGGACGGTAGTTCTCGTTGTCTTTGATCTTGAAGAAGATCCACGCGGCCGCAAATCCGCAGATAGCGCCAAGCGCAGCGACCCATGTTTCGAATGCGTTGACATAGGCGCCCAAGGCGGCAAGCGCCGGCGTGACAACCAAAGCGAGTTTGCGATTGTCCGTCAGCCGGTCACGCAGCAGCAACGCCGGAATGACCGCGGTCGCCAGCCCTATCATCCCGCCAATCCGGTAATCGCCATTCACATAGAGCCCGACAAGCGCCGGAATGAAGAGCAATGCCAAGGCGGCAAGCAGCGCGTTCTGGCTCCGCCCTGCGGCGATCCTGTGTTCCAGTTTCCCGTCGTCGATCGCAGCACTCATCCGGCTATCCCAGCTTCACATTATCGATGCCGACGATCTTGTCGTAGACATAGAAGAGCAGCAGCACGAGACCGAGCAGGATCGTGCCGAGCGCGGCGGCAAGGCCCCAGTTGAGCGATGTCGAGATATGGTAGGCGATGCGGTTCGAGATGAAGATGCCGCTCGTGCCGCCGACCAATTCCGGCGTGATGTAGTAGCCGATGGAGAGAATGAAGACGAGGATCGCGCCGGCGCCGATACCGGGAACGGTCTGCGGGAAATAGACCCGCCAGAACGCGGTCCAGTCATTGGCGCCGAGGCTCTTGGCCGCGCGCACATAGGACGGCGAGATCGTCTTCATCACCGAGAACAGCGGCAGGATCATGAAGGGCAGCAGGATATGCGTCATCGCGATGATCGTGCCGGTCTGGTTGTTGATCAGCTCCAGCCGGTTCGCCGAATCGACGATGCCGAGCCAGACAAGCGTATCGTTGACCACCCCCTGCTGTTGCAGCAGCACCTTCCATGCCGATGTCCGCACCAGCAGTGATGTCCAGAAGGGCAGCAGCACGAGGATCATCAGGAGGTTCGATGTGCGCACCGTCAGATTGGCGAGCAGATAGGCGATCGGATAACCGAGCACGAGGCAGGATCCTGTGATCACAATCGACAGGAACATCGTCCGCCAGAAGAGGTAGAGATAGATCCGTTCGTTTTCCGGCTTCATCTGGAGGCCGTCTGAGGTGCGTTCGGCATCGACCGCCGCGAGGAAGTAACCGTCGGTCAGCGGCGGGCTCGCCCGCTTGATCACGCGCCAGGTTTCGAGCTTTCCCCAGTCCTCGTCGATATCGATGAAACCTTCCCTGTAGGGAGGCTCCAACTGGGTCGCCCTTCGACCGGACTTGCGGAACAGCCCGGACATACCCGGCTCGTCATAGTTCAGCCGCAGGCCGAGCCGTGTATGGGTCTTGTTCTTGAAGGCCTCCGTGAAGTCCTGTTGGAATGCCGCGAAAACCTCTTCGCTCGGCAATTCTCCGGAGGTTGCGTCCCAATCCTTCAGCGCCACCACCGTGCGCGGAATGGTCTCTTCCACGATGCCGTTTTCCACCGAACGAAACAGCATGTCGGCGATCGGCATCAGGAATGTCAGGGTGATGAAGGCCAGCAGGGGCAAGATCAGCAGGAAGCTTCTGAGCTTCTCGCGCCGCAGCGCCCGCGCCAGCGAGCGTTTCAGCGGCGTTCCGTCGGCGGCGCGCATGATGCCGTCGCCTGAAGCGCCGATCTGGTCCGTGGTCGTGCTCGTCATGGTGTGCCCCGGCCTAGCTGGAATGCAGGCGCGGCGGCGAACCGCCGCGCCATTCTCGTCTCAGGTCTTACTTCGCGAGCCAGGCCTGGAACTTCGCGTCGACATCGTCCTGGTAGCTCGACCACCACTCGATATTGTTGACGATGAAGTTATTCATGTTGGCCGGATCGGTCGGCATATGCGGGCCCATCTCGATGCCGAGTTCGGCATGCTTGCCGACCAGCGGCGCGGACGAGGCGCGAGCCGGACCGTAGGAGATGTATTTCGCCTGGTCGGCAAGACGCTGCGTATCCGTCGCGAAACGCAGGAAGTGCTTGACGCGGTTCAGGCGGTCTTCCGGCAGGCCGGTCGGGATGATCCAGCCGTCGAAGTCGAACACCTGGTAGTCCCACAGCATGGCGACGGGCTGGTTCTGCTCGGCGATCACCGAGAACAGACGGCCATTATAGGTCGAGCCCATGACGATTTCGCCATCGGCGAGCAGCTGCGGCGTGTCGGCGCCGGCCGACCACCAGATCACGTCGTCCTTGATCGTATCGAGCTTGGCGAGCGCACGGTCGATGCCCTCGTCGGTCTCCATGACATCATAGAGATCGGCCTTGGCGACGCCGTCGCAGATCAGCGCCCATTCGAGGTTCTTCTTCGGGCGCTTTTCGAGCGCGCGCTTGCCCGGGAACTTCTCGGTATCGAAGATGTCGCAGAGCGAGGTCGGCGTCGCGCCGTTCCATTCGTCCACATTCGTGCGGTAACCGAAGGTCGTGGAGAACACGATCTGCGGGATGAAGCAGGGAGAAATCAGCGAGTCGCCGAAGTCCTCGGATGCCGGCGTCCCATCGGGCGCCTCGGCGAGGATTTCGTCGACATTGACTTCCATGGCGAGGCCTTCGTCGCAAAGGCGCACGGCGTCCGGACCTTCGACATCGACCAGATCCCAGGTGATGTTGCCGGCTTCGTTCATCGCGCGCAGCTTGGCGACGGCCTCGTTGGAGGACTCGTCATAGATGAACTTGGTGCCGGTCATTTCCGAGTAGGGATCGGAATAGGCTTTGACCTGCGAGTTCTGATAGGCGCCGCCCCAGGAGACGACGGTCATGGAATCCGCGCAGTTGTCGCAAGCCGGCAGGTCTTCGGTGAAGGCCGCTCCGGTCGCTGCGAAACTGGCGGTGGCGGCCAGAAGCAGAAGTTTGAGTTTCATCTGTAGTTACTCCCTTTCGATGAAGGCCGGACGGGGAAACGCCCCGTCACAACCGCTTTCGCCGCCCCGGCCAGGGGCGGCAATCCGGATTCAGGCGACGGCGTCCAACGCCTTGCAGTCCCTGGCAGACCAGCCGATCGTGCGAGCCTGGCCCTGTTCCAAATCCCAGCGTTCGCCGCGGTTGCGGACCTTGACGATGAACTCGTCATTGCCGGCAACCTTCATGCGTACGCGGATATGGTCGCCCAGATAGATCAGTTCCTCGATCAGGCCTTCGACGTGATTCTCATGCTGATCGGTCGGGACGACCTCGATGCGCTCGGGCCTGAGCGAAATCGTGGTCTTGCCGCCGACGCCCTCCACATTGACTGCATCGGCGACGAGCTCGGTTCCGTCTTCGAGACGCACCTTGCACTGGCCTCCATTCATCTCCGTCACTTCGCCGGTGAGCTTGTTGTTCTCGCCGATGAACTGGGCAACGAAGGAGTTTTGCGGGTTTTCATAGAGCACGTCGGGCGGCGACAATTGCTGGATGACACCGTCATTGAACACAGCGACCCGGTCCGACATGGTCAGGGCCTCGGTCTGGTCATGCGTCACATAGACGATGGTGACGCCCAGATTCTCGTGAATGTGCTTGATCTCATACTGCATCTGCTCGCGCAGTTGCTTGTCCAGCGCACCGAGCGGTTCGTCCATCAGTACCAGTTCCGGATCGAACACCAGCGCGCGGGCAACCGCGACACGCTGCTGCTGGCCACCGGAAAGCTGCGCCGGGCGGCGCGAACCGAACCGGCCGAGTTCGACCATGTCGAGGGCTCTCTTGATGCGCCGCTCCTGCTCGGAACGGTCCATGCCGCGCACCTGCAGCGGAAAAGCCAGGTTTTCGGCAACCGACATATGCGGGAACAGCGCGTAGTTCTGGAACACCATGCCGATGCCGCGCTTGTGCGGCGGCACATTGTTGATCGGCCTGTCATTGAGAAAAATTTCGCCATGCGTCGCCGGCTCGAAACCGGCCAGCATCATCAGGCATGTGGTTTTCCCGGAGCCCGACGGGCCCAGCATTGTCAGGAATTCGCCGCGGGCGATATCCAGGTTCAGGTTTTTGACGACCAGCGTTTCACCATCGTAACTTTTCTGCACGCTCTCGAAGCGAACAGCCGCACCACGGTTTGAACTCATGTCGTCTCCCTGTTTTCTGGCGGCAACACACGAGGACTCGTGTGAGGTCAGCGGCAACAGCACCCTTTCAGGCAAGCGGAACCGAAGGACCCGATTATGAAAGCGAAACTGTTCCCTGTCGTAAAGACATATCCGCGAATTTTTTGGTCACGCGTCAGATTCCGCCATAAAAATGCGCAAGCAGACAGGGGAGACTAGGTCTAAAGTCTAATTCGCCAGCTCGATGGCATGGTCGGCGACGAGATGGCCGGTCGCGAGATCGTAGACGAGCACCCGCTGACCGCCGTCTTCGCCGGCGCCGCGAAACAGGATCCGCGTTTCGGAAACCGCCGTGTCGTCGACGGAAAATCCCGCCGGCAGTTCCAGCGATGCCCGCGCGGTCTCGGTTACGCCCGATCCCGCGCCTGATTTGTAGACAACAGCGCCCAGCACGGCCATAAGGCCGACCAGCATGATGCCGATAGACACCACCATGAGCCGAGCCAGCTTGCGCCGCACCTTCTCCATAGCCGGATCGAGCGGCTTGTCGTCGTCTTGATCGTTCGAGATTTTCGTCATGACGAACGGCCATAACGAAGCGGAAAGCGAATTGGAAGCCTTGACTGTCGGCGACGAAGCCGCAGGGCAACGTCTCGACCAGTGGCTCGCGGCGGAAACCGGCTCCGGCCTGTCGCGCAGCCGTATCAAACAACTGATCGAACAGGGCAATGTACGCCTCAATGGCCAGCCCGTTACCGAGCCGAAACGCAAGCTGAAACCGGGCGATATCGCCGAAATCGCCCTGCCCGAACCCGAGCCGGCCGAACCGGTTGCGGAGAATATCCCGCTTTCGGTGCTTTACGAGGACGACCATGTCATCGTCATCGACAAGCCGGCCGGCCTCGTCGTCCATCCGGGTGCGGGCAATCCCTCCGGCACACTCGTCAACGCGCTTCTGGCCCACTGCGGCGACAGCCTCTCCGGCATTGGCGGCGTCCGGCGCCCCGGCATCGTCCATCGTCTCGACAAGGAAACCAGCGGCGTCATGGTCGTCGCCAAGAACGACCGCACCCATCAGGCGCTGTCGGCGCAATTCGCCGACCACGGTCGCTCCACCGAGATGCGTCGCGCCTACCTGGCGCTGGTCTGGGGAACGCCGCCGCGTATGGCAGGCATGATCGAAACCTGGCTCGGCCGCTCCTCGCGCGACCGGTTGAAACAGGCCGTCGTCTCCGAACACCAGCCGGATGCGCGTCATGCCGTCACCCACTATCAGGTCAGGAAGCGTTTCGGCGATCCTGCCGGCGCCGCGCCGGTCGCCAGCCTCGTCGAATGCCGGCTCGAGACCGGACGCACGCACCAGATCCGCGTGCATATGGCCCATATCGGCAATCCGCTGATCGGCGACGGCGACTATGGCAAGAGTTTCGCCACCAAGGCGAACGCGCTGCCCGATGGTCTGCGCGAAATCGTCGCCGGCTTTTCCCGGCAGGCCCTGCACGCCGCTCACCTGTCCTTCGTCCATCCGGCGACGGGCGAGCTTTTGAGCTTCGAAACGCCGCTTCCCGCCGATATGGCGGAACTTGTTGCGGGCTTCCGCCGTTGCTTCCCCAGGACTTGAAACCGCTTGCGGCAATACCTATCTCGCCCATGTGGGCGAGAAGGCTCTGCCGCTTGCTCATTTTGTTGCGCCCGGTCGAAATGACGGGCGCGCCCACGGTTTGCCGCAATCATGCGGGAACCTCGAAAAATTGAAAGGGTGCTGACCGAATGGCCCAATCTCTCCCCAGCCTCTACGGCGGCGAAGGCGGCTTGACCCGCTATCTCGAGGAAATCCGCCGTTTCCCGATGCTGCAGCCCCAGGAAGAATACATGCTCGCCAAGCGCTATAACGAGCATGACGACCCGGAGGCCGCGCACAAACTCGTAACCAGCCACCTGCGCCTCGTCGCCAAGATCGCGATGGGCTATCGCGGCTATGGCCTGCCGATCGGCGAAGTGATTTCGGAAGGCAATGTCGGCCTCATGCAGGCCGTCAAGCGCTTCGAACCGGAACGCGGTTTCCGCCTCGCCACCTATGCCATGTGGTGGATCAAGGCTTCGATCCAGGAATATATCCTGCGCTCGTGGAGCCTCGTGAAAATGGGCACGACCGCCAACCAGAAGCGCCTGTTCTTCAACCTGCGCAAGGCGAAGAACAAGATTCGCGCGCTCGGCGACGCCGATCTCAACCCCGAGCAGGTCAAGAAGATCGCGACCGAGTTGCAGGTTTCCGAGGAAGAAGTCCTGTCGATGAACCAGCGTATGTCGGGCGACGCCTCGCTCAACGCGCCGATCAAGTCGACCGACGGCGAAAGCGGACAGTGGCAGGACTGGCTCGTCGACGACAGCGACAGCCAGGAGGAAATCCTGATCGAGGAGGACGAACGCGAGCAGCGTTCCGCCCTCCTTCACGACGCGATGGATGTCCTCAACGATCGCGAACGGCGCATCTTCGAGGCGCGCCGCCTTGCCGAGGATCCGCTGACGCTCGAGGAACTCTCCGGCGAGTTCGACATCAGCCGCGAACGCGTGCGCCAGATCGAGGTGCGCGCCTTCGAAAAGGTCCAGGACGCCGTCAAGGCGGCGGCGCTGGCCCAGCAGAAGGCGCTGCGCCAGCCGGAAGCCACCGCCTGATCGCAAACAGGCTCTGAAATGCGAAAAGGCCGGGCATCGCCCGGCCTTTTTCATGTTGGCGCCACCTGCCGGTCACGACGGCTCGACCGGGCCAACCGCGCGCCCGAACAACTCGGGCAGGATGTCCCGGCCATAAATGCCCATCTCGCCGAATTCCTGTACGTCACGGAACAAACCTGTACGCGCGAAGCCGAGCGGAAGGGAGATTTTCCACGCGGCGACGACGGTTCGGCGAAAACTGACCTCTTCGCCTTCCAGAACCGTCAGGCGCCGCAATATCTCCGGTTCGACGAAATAGCGCCACTTGTCGCGATCGCCGAGAGACCTGCTGTAACGTTCCTCGATCACAATCGTCATCGGCGCGTCTTGCGGATTGGCCCTGTATCGAACGAGGCATTCGCCTCGGGCGATCCGTTCGAGCACTCCCTCGCGCAGTAACCGCTTGTGCGCACCATTGTTCGCCCACACGATTTCTGTCTTGCTGATCTCTGGCTGCGGACAGACGTCGCGCCTTTCGATACGGTATTCGACGGCAAGTACCTTGCGCGTTCCTGGCCGCCGCTGCTCGTCGTTTCGCATCACGATCACGCGGTCTGTGGCACGGTTGTAGAGCAGGCGAAGGCACAATCTTTCGCATTGCAAACCGCTACCGACCGGCATTGGCGGCATCTTCAGCAAGACCGTCGACGGTAAGGCGGCAAACGGCGCGTGATCGCGGTCGGCTTCGATGAGCTGGTGAGCGGAACGGACGATCTCCCGGTTGACGACCGCCGGCAACAGTGTCGTCGGCAGAGCGATCGCGAGCAGGGCGGCAAAGAACAGGCCGAGACGTTCGCTTTCAGGCGTGAGACGCCGGCCGGTCCGGTGCAAGGCCGCGAGGACGAGCTGCCATGCACCCCAACCCGCGACCGCGCAAATGGTAAACATCGGCAACAGCCGCACCGCTGCGACATGATAGGCGCCGATAACGGCGACACGGTCGACCGTATCCAGAAGCGGCATACGCAGCAAATACAGCACCGGCGCAACGACCAGAATTGTCCAGGCAAGCACCTTCACATGGGTTTGCAGCCGGCCTAGCCGCCAGCCTCGACGGATGGCCACCGCATAAACCCCAATCAAGGCGATGCATGGTAAAACCGCATTATTCAGCAGGCCTGCACGAAAAAGTATCACTGGAAGAGCGATGCTCACTCCCGCCAGGAACAGGAACAGCCAGATCAGAAGAAGCGTGACCTTCGGAAGGATAGCAACGAAAATCGCCGCAAACGCCAGCGCCGATACAACCGGTCGGCGAAAAAGAAGCTGCTTCGACAGCAAGAAAACCCGTCGCGCCTTGTCCGGTATATCCAAGACAAACATGCCCTTTCACCCGTGCCGAAAGCCCGAAAAAGTTCCGGGCTGGCGCATTCTACTTTCAAATGCACCACGCGGTGAAGTTGCAGGCACCGATTGGGTTAATTTTGCGCGTTCGCCCCGGATGCCCCGGCCTGTTCCCAGGCCGCCAGCACCTCGTTGAACACCTGCTCGCCCGGCACGCCCTTCTCCAGCGTGATCAGGGCACGGCGGCCGCTGATATATTGCATCGGAATGTCGATCCAGTCCTGGCGCTGCATCAGGTTCAGATTGGTCTCGATCGCGGTATCCGCATCGGTCAGCGCAATCAGGAAGATATTGGTGTCGAGCGGCGCCGCGACGCCGATCAGCGCATTGCCGGGATCCTGCTCGGTGCCCTTGAAGGTAATGCGCTGCACGTCGGCGATGCCGCGGCCCTCGAACGTGTCCGGTACGCGGAAGAACAGCTCGATCACGTGGCTCGCCGGGAATGTCTGGTCCAGATTGCGGCGGACAGTCATTTCCATCGTCAGGCCGAGTTCGGGGATATTGGCCTCGGCCCGAATCGCGGGCTCCAGCGGCGCGTCGCCGCCGGGCGATTCCTGCACCACGGTCCAGATCGTCGATCCCGCCTCCGCCGTACCGGCCTGTGCACCGGTGCGCTCCTGGTAGAAAATCGCCCGCTGCCCGACCGGCAGGCTCGCCCGCTGATTGTTGTCCTGCGCGGCGCCCTCGTCGGTACCTGCGGAACCTGCATCCGGCTGGGCAGCGCCGTCGCCCGGCGACTGGCCGGCGACTGACGTGCCCTCGCCGTTCGCGCCCGGCCCGCTGGCCGGCCCGCTATCGACCTCGCGGCCGTCCGGCGTCAGCCGCTGCGTGAATTTCGGCGGTCCGTCGCTTGCGCCCTGATCGGCATTGGCCGTCTCGGTCTCGGTTCCACTGCGGTCGGTGTCGTCGACCGTCACGCGCGTGCTCGGTACTTCGCGCATGGGCAATCCGTCGTCGCCGGTCACCTCGGTTCCTCCGCCCGAGGACCCGAAAATCGAGATACCCGCATAGCCGAGGGCCCCGGCAAAGATCAGAACGGCGAGGCCGATCGCCACCCAGAACACCGGATGACGTCCGCTGCGCGGCGGAGGCGGCGCCATTTCCGGCGCACGCCGGCCCGTATCGCGCTCGGCGCGAATGCCCTCGTCCCGGTCCTCGCCGCGCCGCGGCGACGTGGAGAAGGGCCCGCCACCCGATTCCTGCTCGGCGAGAAAACTCGCCAGCGGGTCTTCCTGGTCGGCGGCCGGTGTCTCCTCCGGCTCGTCATAGTCCGGCTCGGTATATTCTTCCTCGATGATGGCGATGGCCGCGTCCAGCTTCTCGTACTGGCGCTGGATCACAGAATCCGGCGGACGCTTCGGCATGGCGGCGATCTGCCGCTCAATGGTCGCGCGCGCGCGGTCATAGACCTTGGCCCGTGCGTCCGCCGACGGGTCGACCATCCCGCTCAGCGTTTTTCTAAGGACCGCCTCGAAATCTGCCATGAAGAATCATTCCACGCGTGTTTTCTGCGCCTGTAACCTAGTCAAGAGGCAAAAGAATGGAAATGTGAATCGCCCCGTCCCCTTGGTCTAATCCTGAAAGGGGTCGGTCACAAGGATCGTGTCGTCCCGTTCCGGGCTGGTCGAGAGGAGCGCCACTGGCGCGCCGATGAGTTCCTCGATGTGCCGGACATATTTGACGGCCTGCGCCGGCAGGTCGTTCCAGGTCCGCGCCCCGGCCGTCGTGGCCTTCCAGCCTTCCACAGTCTCGTAGATCGGCTCGACGCGCGCCTGCGCGCCCTGGCTGGCTGGCAGATAGTCGATTTCCTCGCCATCCAGCATGTAGCCGACGCAGATCTTGATCTCGTCGAGCCCGTCGAGAACGTCGAGCTTGGTCAGGGCGATGCCGGTTATCCCGTTGATCGCCACGGCCTGGCGCACCAGCACGGCGTCGAACCAGCCGCAACGGCGCTTGCGCCCCGTCACCGTGCCGAACTCGTGCCCCTTCTCGCCGAGGAACTGGCCGATCTCGTTGTCCTGCTCGGTCGGAAATGGCCCCTCGCCGACGCGTGTCGTATAGGCCTTGGTGATGCCGAGCACATAGCCGACGCTGCCCGGACCCATGCCGGACCCCGTCGCCGCCTGTCCGGCAGTCGTATTCGACGACGTCACGAAGGGATAGGTGCCGTGGTCGATGTCCAGCAGCGTGCCCTGCGCGCCCTCGAACAGGATACGCGCGCCACGCTTGCGGTGTTCGTCGAGGATTTTCCAGACCCGGTCGATATAGGGAACGATCGTTTCCGCCACCGAGCGCAGTTCCTCCATCAGCGTTTCATGCGCCACCTCGTCATAGCCGAGCCCGCGGCGCAACGCGTTGTGATGGGTCAGCAGCCGGTCCACCTTGGCCGGCAGCGTTTCCATGTTCTTCAGGTCCATCGCGCGGATCGCGCGCCGGCCGACCTTGTCCTCATAGGCCGGGCCGATGCCGCGCCGCGTCGTGCCGATCTTGGTGTTGGAATTCGACGCCGCGTCCTCGCGAATGCCGTCCAGTTCGCGGTGAACCGACAGGATCAGCGCCGTGTTCTCGGCGATGCGCAGCCGGTCCGGCCCCACCGTCACGCCCTGGTCGGCCAGGCGTCCCAGTTCCGCGACGAAGGCATGCGGATCGAACACGACGCCATTGCCGATGACCGAGAACTTGCCCTTGCGCACGACGCCGGACGGCAGCAGCGACAGCTTGTAGCTCACACCGTCGATGACGAGCGTATGACCGGCATTGTGGCCGCCCTGGAAGCGCACCACGACATCGGCGCGTTCGGAGAGCCAGTCGACAATCTTGCCCTTTCCCTCGTCGCCCCACTGGCTGCCGATCACCACAACATTGCTCATTTGGTCATTGTCCCGAATTTAATGTGCAAACCCGCGGCCTTTTAAACGTTGCCGGGCGAAATCGCGATAGGCAATTCAGATTATTCCCGTAAGGAACGCAAATTCGCTCGCCCTGCCGGTTCGGACAGGTTTACGCCATTTCGCCGTTACGATAGAGCGGTCGCGCCCGCCCCGTTTGGAATTTTCATGACAGCCGCCCCGTCGAGCCGCCTTGCCTACGTCCTGCTGATTTTTACCGCCCTGTTCTGGAGCGGCAACGCGATCGCCGGCAAGCTCGCCGTCGGCCATATCGCGCCAATGACGCTCACCGCGGTGCGCTGGACGGTCGCCTTCGCGATCATCCTCGCCATCGGCTGGCCGAACGCGCGGCGACAATGGCCGGAACTCAGGCGATCGATGAAAGTGCTGTTCCCGCTCGGCGCGGCCGGCTTCTCGCTGTTCAATCTGGCGCTCTACAGCGCGCTTCAATACACCTCGGCCATCAATGTCACGATCGAACAGGCCGCCATGCCGCTCGTGATCTTCGCGACGAACCTGGTCCTGTTCGGCATGCGCATCGGACCCGTTCAGGTTTTCGGCTTCGTGCTCACCGTCATCGGCGTCGCGATCACCGCATCAGGAGGCAATATGGCCCGGCTGGCGGCGCTCGAAGTCAACCAGGGCGACGCGATCATGCTGATCGCGGTCGTAGCCTATGGCGGTTACACGGTAGCGCTTCGCTACAAGCCGGCGCTTGACTGGCAAACGGTCATGGTGGGCATGGCGTTTGCCGCGATGGTCGTCTCATGGCCTTTCGCGATCTGGGAAAATGTCCACGGCGACGGTTACATGCCGGATCTGCAGGGCCTCGGCGTCGCAGCCTACACGGCGATCTTCCCTTCGATCCTGTCGCAGGTTTTCTATATCCGCGGCATCGAGCTGATCGGCTCCAACCGGGCCGGGCTCTTCATCAATCTCGTACCGGTTTTCGGCACGCTGTTGGCGATCGTCATCGTCGGAGAGACCTTCCATCCCTATCACGCGCTGGCTCTGGTGATGGTGATCGGGGGGATCGCGCTTTCGGAGCACAACGCGAACAAAGCCGCCGGCCTCGAGGCGACAAGCAAATCCGGTCGCTGACGTCGGACCGCGCTCCGTCACATTTTCCGTCGGTCTTGTGGCGCGTCCGGGCAGCAACCGGATTGGAGCCCGAACAATAGCACGAAATCGATGGCAGACGAAGCCGACCGCGATCACTTTTCATGCAATCCCTCGCGGTCACCACCTGCTGACGGAAGGGTGTCAGTAGGCCTTTGATAGGGCTCCTTCAGATGCAAGTCGCTCACGACACTTGCCAGAAGGATCGCCATCATGAATTTCGTCTCGATACGCATCATCACCGATGACATCAAACGCCTCGTCGAGTTCTACGCCCGCGTGACCCGGCTTGAGCCCGCCTGGTTCGGGGAGGACTTCGCCGAAATCGCCACAACTTCATGCACCCTGGCGATCGGCAGCACCCGCACCCTGCAGATGTTCGAAGCCGGCGATACCCGTGCGGGCGCCAATCGCAGCGCGATCATCGAGTTCCTCGTCGACGATGTCGATGCGGAATACGAGCGGTTGAAACCGTTCCTGAAGGAGGTCGTCCAGGAACCGAAGACCCTGCCATGGGGGAACCGCTCGCTGCTTTTCCGCGATCCCGACGGCGCACTGGTCAACCTGTTCACCCCGGTCAGCGCGGACGCGATGCGAAAATTCGGCCGCTAGACGCAAAACGGCCCCGAACCGTTCAAGTCCGGGGCCGCACATGCAGCTATGCAATTCGCCGCCTAGACGTCGAAGACCAGCGGCTTCGCCGACAGGATTTCGGGGAAGGCCCGGACCTCGTCCAGCACTTCCTCGCTGACCGGCTCGTCGACATAGAGCAGCGCGATCGCGTCACCGCCGGGTCGGTTGCGGCCCAGCTGGAAGTTGGCGATGTTGACACCGTTCTTGCCGAAGGTCGTGCCCAGGATGCCGATGATGCCCGGCGCGTCGTTGTTGGTCGTATAGACCATGTGCTGGCCGATCTCGGCATCGAGATTGATGCCCTTGATCTGGATGAAGCGCGGCTTGCCGTCCGAGAACACCGTGCCGGCGACCGAGCGGGTGTTGTTGGCGGTCTTCACCGTCAGCTTGATATAGCCGTCGAAGACGCCCGACTTGTCGCGCTTGACCTCCGAAACGATGATGCCCTTCTCCTTCACCATGATCGGCGCGGAGACCATGTTGACGTCGGCGACCTGCGGGCGGATCAGCCCGGCCAGCGCCGCGCTGGTCAGCGCCTTGGTGTTCATCTCGGCGGTGATGCCGTCATAGAGGATTTCCACCTCCTTGATGGCGCTTTCCGTGACCTGGCCGACAAAGGCGCCCAGCGTTTCGGCGAGCTTGACGAAGGGCTTCAGCCGCGGCGCTTCCTCCGCCGTGATCGACGGCATGTTGATCGCGTTGGAGACCGCGCCCTTCAGCAGATATTCCGACATCTGCTCGGCGACCTGCAGCGCGACATTTTCCTGCGCTTCCGCCGTCGACGCACCCAGATGCGGCGTGCAGACCACGTTGGGCAGGTGGAACAGCTCGTTCTTGGTGGCCGGCTCGACCTCGAAGACGTCGATGCCCGCGCCGGCGACCTTGCCGGATTTCAGCGCCTCGACCAGATCGGCTTCGACGATCAGCCCGCCGCGCGCGCAGTTGACGATACGCACGCCCTTTTTCATTTTCGCGATCGCCTTCGCGTCGATGATGTTGCGTGTCTTGTCGGTCAGCGGCGTGTGTAGGGTGATGAAGTCCGCCCGGGCGAAAAGATCGTCCAGTTCCACCTTCTCCACGCCCAGTTCCATGGCGCGTTCGGGCGACAGGAACGGATCGAAGGCGATGACATGCATCTTCAGGCCGATGGCGCGCTGGGCGACGATCGTGCCGATATTGCCGCAGCCGATGAGACCCAGCGTCTTGCCGGTGATCTCGACGCCCATGAATTTCGACTTTTCCCACTTGCCGGCAGACGTCGAGGCATGCGCCTCGGGCAGTTGGCGTGCGACCGCGAAGATCATCGCGATGGCGTGTTCGGCGGTGGTGATCGAGTTGCCGAAGGGTGTGTTCATCACGATGATGCCTCGGCGCGAGGCGGCCTGGATGTCGACATTGTCGACGCCGATGCCGGCGCGGCCGACGACCTTGAGATTGGTCGCTGCTTCGATGACCTTCTCGGTCACCTTGGTGGCCGAGCGGATCGCCAGCCCGTCATACTGGCCGATGATGTCGAGCAGCTTGTCCTTGTCCTTGCCGACATCCGGCAGGAAA
>Ga0070729_10003549_pt1 | contig 17948 bp, 22 predicted proteins | sample tdDd472_FD_66725 | JGI IMG/M metagenome (GOLD analysis project Ga0070729, IMG submission 66725) | Marine sediment microbial communities from the Atlantic coast under amendment with organic carbon and nitrate - tdDd47.2 | ecosystem: Environmental > Aquatic > Marine > Coastal > Sediment | place... | reverse complement strand
ATCCGCGAGGACGACATGCTGGAAATCGGCTATTGGATCGCCGAACCCTGTCGCGAGCGCGGTTTCGCCACCGAGGCGGCCCGCGCGGTCATCGACCTGGCTTTCGGCCGCACCGACGCCGATCGCCTCAACGGCGTCTGCCGGGTCACCAACGAGGCCTCCCGCCGGGTTCTGGTCCGCTGCGGTTTCCAGTACAATCGCTCCGGCATGTCTCCCTCGGCGGCGCTGGGCGGATGGGTGCCCGTCGACCGCTACGTCCTCGACCGGTCGACCTGGGAGAGCCTGCGCACCTGGCGCAGCCCGGTGGTCTCCACCCATTCGGGCCCCGTCCGGCAAAAGGGAGACGACCGGCACAAGGGAGAAGTCCGGCAAAAGGGAGCCGCCTGAACCATGAGTGTCGACCTCCGCCTGGCGACCGATCGGCTGACGCTGAGAAGCGTGCGGCGCGACGACGCGCGCCGCATCGCGCGGCTGATCGACGATTTCGACGTCGCCAAGATGCTCGCCCGCGTCCCCCATCCCTACCGGCTTCAGGATGCGGAAAGCTGGCTCGACGGCGTCCTCGCGCCCGACACGCACGAACCATACGTCCTCGCCATCGACCCCGGCGTCGGGCTCGCCGGCATCGTCGGCTTCTACGAACACGAGCAGGGCCCGGAGATCGGCTATTGGCTGGCGAAACCCTGGTGGGGAAACGGCATCGTCAGCGAGGCGGCGCGGGCGGCTGTCGACTGGCGTTTCCGGAAGACCGATTGCGCGCAGATCCTGTCGGGCGCCTTCGAGGTCAATCCGGCCTCGCAGCGGATCCTCGAAAAACTCGGCTTCGAGGAGATGGGCCGCCTGCCGATCTATTGCCGCGCCCGCGACAAGCGCATGCCGCACATCAACTATCGCCTGACCCGGGATCGATACGACCGCCTCGGCGGGGAGAAAAGCGATCATGACGGCGCGTAGCGGAGCCCGCCCGACCCTGCGACCGGTCGCGCGCGCCGACGCGTCCGGCGTTGTCGCCTGCCTGGGAGACTTGGAGGTGGCCCGCAACCTCGTCCGCGTGCCCGTGCCCTATACGCTCGAGCATGCGAACGAGTGGCTGGACCGGGTCGAGGCGGATGCCGGAGAGCGCAACCAGACGCTTGCGATCGACGCCGGCGGCTTCTGCGGCGTCGTCAACATCGTCGCCGGCGAGGACGGTCCCCTGCTCAGCTATTTCCTCCTCCGCTCCCATTGGGGACGCGGCATCATGGGAGAAGCTGTTGACGCGGCGATAAAACTGTATTTTGACACCAGACCGGGCGACCGCATCCTGTCCGCCATATTGGAGGGCAATGTCGCGTCGCTGAAACTGCAGAAGCGGATCGGCTTCGTACAAACCGGCTCGTCGATGCTCTATTGCCACCCCCGCGAACGGGAGGTCAAGAGCATCGCCACCGAACTCAGCCGTTCCGACTACGAAAAGCGCGCGCCATGAAATTCCTAGACGAAGCCAAGATCAATGTCCGGTCCGGCGATGGCGGCGCAGGCTGCGTGTCGTTCCGGCGCGAAAAATATATCGAGTTCGGCGGTCCCGACGGCGGCGACGGCGGCCGCGGCGGCCATGTCTGGATCGAATGCGTCGACGGGCTGAACACCCTGATCGACTATCGCTACCGCCAGCACTTCAAGGCCAAGACCGGCACTCATGGCATGGGCCGCAACCGCAGCGGCGCCCACGGCGCCGACATCACCTTGAAGGTCCCGGTCGGCACCCAGGTCTTCGAGGAGGACAACGAGACCCTGATCGCCGATTTCACCAAGGTCGGCCAGCGGCTCCTGTTCCTCAAGGGCGGCAATGGCGGCTTCGGCAACGCCCAGTTCAAGACCTCGAGAAACCAGGCTCCGCGCCACGCCAATCCGGGGCTCGAGGGCGAGGAACGCTGGATCTGGCTGCGGCTGAAGCTGATCGCCGACGCCGGCCTTGTCGGCCTGCCCAATGCCGGCAAGTCGACCTTCCTCGCCGCCGTCTCCGCCGCCAAGCCGAAGATTGCCGACTATCCCTTCACCACCCTGCATCCCAATCTCGGCGTCGTTCGCATCGACCAGTCCGAATTCGTCCTCGCCGACATTCCCGGCCTGATCGAGGGCGCCCACGAGGGCGTCGGCATCGGCGACCGCTTCCTCGGCCATGTCGAGCGTTGCAGGGTGCTGCTGCATCTGGTCGACGGCACCCAGGAGGACGTCGCCGAGGCCTATCGGGTGATCCGCGGCGAACTCTCGGCCTATGGCAACGGTCTCGACGAGAAGCCGGAAATCCTTGCCCTGTCCAAGGCCGACGCGCTCACCGAGGAGGCGCGCCGGGAGAAGGCGGACGAGCTGGCCGAGGCCGCCGGCCATCCGGTGCTCGTCGTCTCCGCCGCCACCGGCGACGGCGTCGAGCGGGTGCTGCGCCGCATCCGCCGCATCGTCGACGAGATCGATGCCGAGGAGGCCGAGGAGAACGAGCCCGCCGGAGAATGGCGTCCATGAGCCGCGATCTCTCCCGCTACAGGCGCATCGTCGTCAAGATCGGCTCCGCCCTGCTGGTCGACGCGGCGACCGCGAGCCTGCGCCGCGACTGGCTCGAGGCGCTGGCCGACGACATCGCCGCCCTCAAGGCGACGGGCGCCGACGTTCTGGTCGTCTCCTCCGGCGCCATCGCGCTCGGCCGCGGCGTGCTCGGCCTGCCGCCGCGTCCGCCGCGGCTGGAGGAGAGCCAGGCGGCGGCCGCCGTCGGCCAGATCGCGCTGGCCCATGCCTGGTCGGAAGTGCTCGGCGGCCGCGGTCTGACCACCGGCCAGGTGCTCCTGACGCTGGGCGACACCGAGGAGCGCCGCCACTATCTCAATGCTCGCTCGACGCTCGCCACCCTGTTCGGCTTCGGAGCGGTGCCGGTGGTCAACGAGAACGACACGGTCGCCACCTCGGAAATCCGCTACGGCGACAACGATCGCCTCGCCGCCCGGGTCGCCTCGATGGCCAGCGCCGACTGCCTGATCCTGCTTTCCGACGTCGACGGGCTCTACACCGCGCCGCCGGCGGACGATCCGGCCGCCACCCTGATCGGCGAGGTCACCGCGATCACGCCGGAGATCGAGGCGATGGCCGGCAGCGCCGGCTCGGAACTGTCGCGCGGCGGCATGCGCACCAAGATCGACGCCGCCAAGATCGCGCTCCATGCCGGCACCGACATGGTCATCGCCGGCGGCAAGCGGCTCAATCCGATCCGGGCGATCGGCGAGGGCGCGCCCTGCACCTGGTTCCTCGCCGGCACCAATCCGGTGACCGCCCGCAAGAAGTGGATTTCCGGCCATGTCGACCTGCGCGGTTCGGTCACCGTCGATGACGGCGCGGTGCGGGCGCTGCGCTCGGGCAAGAGCCTGCTGCCGGCCGGCGCGATCGCGGTCGAGGGCGGCTTCTCGCGCGGCGACGCGGTCGCCATCCTGTCGCCCGACGGCCACGAGATCGGCCGCGGCCTGATCGCCTATGACGCGGACGACGCGCGCGCCCTGCTCGGCCGCCGCTCGACCGAAATCGAAGATCTGCTCGGCTATGCCGGGCGGGCGGAAATGATCCACCGGGACGACATGCTGCTGCACGGCCCGGTCGGCGAACCCGCAGCGGGAGGATTGTGATGCTCAAGACCAGGACCGAACCCGTGGCAGTCGACACCGGGACCCCCGAGGAAAAGACCGTGGAAGAGACCGTGGACGAGATCATGGCCGAAATCGGCCGCAAAGCCCGCGCCGCCGCACGGGTGCTCGCCACCGCCTCGACCGAGGCCAAGAACCGGGCATTGCGCGCTGCCGCTGCGTCGATCCGCGCCCGCACCGAGGAAATCCTCGCCGAGAACGCGCTCGACGTCGACGAGATGACCAAATCCGGCGCCACCGCCGCGTTCATCGACCGGCTGACCCTGACCGGCGAGCGCATCGAGGCGATGGCCGCCGGCCTCGAGGCGATCGCCGACCTCGACGATCCGGTCGGTTCGGTGATCGCCGAATGGGACCGGCCCAACGGCCTGCATATCGAGCGCGTGCGTACCCCGCTGGGGGTGATCGGCGTGATCTACGAAAGCCGTCCCAACGTCACAGCCGACGCCGGCGCCTTGTGCCTGAAGGCGGGCAACGCCGCGATCCTGCGCGGCGGCTCCGATTCCCACCGCTCGTCGGGCGCCATCCACCGCTGCCTGGTCGACGGCCTCGAGCAGGCCGGCCTGCCGGCGACCGCGATCCAGATGGTGCCGACCACCGACCGCGCCGCCGTCGGCGCCATGCTGTCGGGGCTCGCCGGCGCCGTCGACGTGATCGTGCCGCGCGGCGGCAAGGGGCTGGTTGGCCGCGTACAGCGCGAGGCGCGGGTGCCGGTCTTCGCCCATCTCGAAGGCATCTGCCACGTCTATGTCGACCGCGACGCCGACCCCGACATGGCCCGCGACATCGCCGTCAACGCCAAGATGCGCCGCACCGGCATCTGCGGCTCGGCCGAGACCCTGCTGATCGACCGGCCGGTGCTCGAAAGCCTCGGCGCGCCGATCGTCGCCGCCCTGCGGGACGCCGGCTGCCGGGTGCTGGGAGACGAGGCCGTCCGTTCCGTGGCAGCCGGCGTCGAGCCGGCGACGGAGGAGGACTGGTCGACCGAATATCTCGACGCGGTGATTTCGGCTTGCGTCGTCGACGGGGTCGAGGGCGCCGCCGACCATATCGCCCGATACGGCTCGTCCCACACCGAGGCCATCGTCACCGACAACCGGGCCACGGCGGATACTTTCCTCGATATCGTCGATTCGGCGATCGTGCTGCACAACGCCTCGACCCAGTTCGCCGATGGCGGCGAGTTCGGAATGGGCGCGGAGATCGGCATCGCCACCGGCCGGATGCACGCCCGCGGCCCGGTCGGCCTCGAGCAGCTCACCAGCTTCAAGTACCGGGTGCGCGGCACCGGCCAGATCCGCCCCTGATGGTTGACGACTTGACGGCAAGCGACGAGGTCGGATCCGACGGGGCGCGTTCCGCCTTTCTCGACCTGCCGCCGGCCGGATACGGCCAGCGGATCGGCCTGTTCGGCGGCAGCTTCGATCCGCCGCACGAGGGCCATCGCCATGTCTGCCGGACGGCGCTCAAGCGGCTCGAGCTCGACGCGGTCTGGTGGATGGTGACGCCGGGCAATCCGTTCAAGGCGTGGCATCGGCGGCCGAGCGCGGCCGAACGGCTGGCGGCGCTCGCCCGCTTCGTTCGCCATCCGCGCTTCAGGGTTACCGGCTTCGAGGCCGAGCACGGGTTCGGCTATACCGCCCGGACGCTGGCCTATCTCAAGGCCCGCCGGCCCGATCTGCGCTTCGTCTGGCTGATGGGGGCCGACAATCTGGCGACGCTTCACAACTGGTATCGCTGGCGGCGGGTGGTCGGGACGGTGCCGATCGCGGTGATCGACCGGCCCGGCTCCGGATACTCGATGATCTCCTCGCGATTCGCGATAAGCTATGCCGACGCCCGCATCGACGCCTCCGACGCGGCGCTTCTGGCGGACATGGATCCGCCCGCCTGGGTCTTTCTTTACGGGCCCGAAATGAACATATCGTCGACAGACCTGCGGCTTAGAGCGTGTCCCTGAATTGGATTGTGGCGCTGGTTTGATCAGATTTCTTCAATTTCGTCTCCTGAGGAGGAAGGACATGCCGGGCATATTCGACGACGAAGGGGTCGAAAGTGGAGAAATCTGATCAAATCCTCACGGACAGCCCCCATTTTCCCCCTGGCTGCGTTCCCCAAGCCTGACAGTGGCCCGCACTGCGGCGGCTTGCGCAACGCAGCCAGCGAAAAAATGGGGGCTGCCAGCACCGCAATCGAATTCAGGGACACGCTCTAAAGCAGCCCAATAGATCAAGCCATGGTTCATCCCGTTCCCATAAATCCAAACACTTGTCTTGAATTCGTCACCCTTGGCCGGTTATTCTTGTGGCCAGTGGTGGAATATGGTGCTGCCGGCATCGGGCCGGAGCCGCGAATCGAAGAAAGGACCAATTCCTGACACCCCAAGCGACCTCTGAGGCGCTGCCCCTGGCGGGCGACCCTCAAGAAGCGCTCGACCGCGACGATCTGATCGCGGAAGAAACGCTGAAACTTGTCCTTGCCAGCCTTGAGGATTCCAAGGCCGAGGACATTCTCTCTCTCGACATTGCGCGCAAATCCTCGCTCGGCGACTACATGGTCATCGCCTCGGGACGCTCGCATCGCCATGTGGGCGCCATCGCCGACCATCTGCTGCGCGACCTCAAGGACAACGGCTTCGGCCGGGTCAGGGCCGAAGGCCTGCAAAGCTGCGACTGGGTCCTGATCGACGCCGGCGACGTGATCGTGCACGTGTTCCGGCCGGAAGTGCGCGGCTTCTACAATATCGAGAAGATGTGGGCGATCGACGCCGAGGAGCCGGTCGAGACTTCCTGACCGGCTGCCCCGTAAGCGGCGACGGACGCGCCCGCCGCGGGAGAAAGTTTTCCGATGATCCGATCGGCCCCGTTCGCAGGCAAGAAAGCGCTCTTGACCGGTAGCACCTCCAGTATCGGCCGCGCTATCGCCGAAGGACCCGCCTCCGACATCGTCGGGCCGGCGATTGCGCTTGTGTGCGATCGTTTCAGCGGCTACGTCACCGGCGCGAGCCCGCCGGTGGACGGCGGGCTCGCCTTCGGCAGCTGGATCCCTTTGCCGGATACCGGATAGCGGAGAACGGTCAGATCAGCTGGCTGAGGAGCCAGTGCAGCGACCAGGGAACCGCGGTGATCGTCGCATAAAAGAGCGATCCCCACAGGAACAGCAGCATCGGCAGGTTTCGCCAGGTAAAGAGCGGGTGCAGACGTCGTTCTTCCGCCAGCCGCACCTTCGAGCGGCGCTCGCGGCCGAAGAGAACAACCATGTAATAGCCGAAAAGGCTAAGCCGGATATCCGCCCGCTCCGGAGTGGCGGATTGCCGTTCGACCGCCCTGAGGATCGCCGATTTCTGGGCGTCGTCGAGGCTGCCGGCCACCGTCGGATCGACGTCTTTCCAGAACCGTTCCAGTTCGGCGGGATTGATATGCTTCATGATACGGACCCTGACTCCCCCGTCTCGGGTCGATCTCTACCGGAAACAGAATAAATATTCGTGTATTTAAAAGATAAACTTGATTAAACCTGTTCGAAAATACTGTGAAGCTCGGGATGAGTGGCGCGCAACGCGAAAAGAGGAGGCGTCGCGAAGACCGGGACCCGCTCTTTCGTCGCAACATACCGCGCCACTCGAGCGCCCGTTCCTGCAAACGCAACGGATCCGGACGCCGCTCGCCGGTCAAATGGTGCAATGTAAACGGCTGATACACAACTGGCCCTAGTCCCCGTCCGCCTGGCGTCCGTCCAGTTCCTTCCCCAGCACGTCGGCGAGGCTCACCCGGGCGGAACCCGGCCGCAGCGGCCTTGGCTGCGAGGCGTGCGGCTTCCAGCCCGACAGGGAGACGATCTCGAACGTCGCCCGGATGCGTCCGTCCGCGTCGGAAAAATTCTCCGCGTAGCGGGCGGCGGCCTCGAGGAACAGCGCGCGCGGCGGCGGCGTCGCGTTGCGGGCGAGAAGCGAATTTCCAAGGCCCATTTCGCGCAGGTCGCGGATCAGGTCGAACAGGGTGTCGTAGCGCACGGTCAGCCTGTCGGTATCGGCCACCGGCAGCGCGAAGCCGGCCCGTTGCATCAGCGCGCCCGCCTCGCGCACGTCGATCATCGGCGCCACCCGCGGCGAGGCGCCGCCGGTGAGCCCGGCCTCGGCCATGGCCAGCGCCTGGCGCAGCTCGGTCAGGGTCTCGCCGCCGGGAAACGCCGCCAGGAACAGTCCGTCCGGCTTCAGCGTCGAAGCGATCTGCATCAGCGCGCCCGGCACGTCGTTCAATTCGTTGAGCGCCATCAGCGACACCGCGAGATCGAAGCTTTCCGGTGCGAAGGGCAGGCATTCGTCGTCGGCGACGAGGTCGCCGGGACGGCTCCGTTCTCCGACCAGCAGATCGGCGGCAATGATCGTTTCGGCCTTGCCGCTCGCCTCGATCAGCCGCCGGGCGAGCCCGTCCGGCCCGCCGAGCGCCAGGGCGCCGCCGAAGCCGTGCTTGACCGCCTCGAGCCGGTCGCCGAGATCCTCGGCGACACGGGCGGCGAGGAAGCCGCGGCCGCCGGTATCGATCCGCATCGCCCGGTGCTTGCGCAGCGCGATCAGCCGCCGGTCGAAGAGCGCGTGTGTCATGGCCGCTTTATCCCAGTTCGCGCGGCTTCGGGCAATTCGAAACCGGGGCGGCTTGGCCGTTTCCCTATGGCCGCGTAGACTTCGCCCATGGAGGAGACCCCAACACTCGCCGGAAAAAGCCGCCGGTTCGCCGAACCGCTCGGTCGCTTGGGCGGCCGGCTCGTCGATCTGGTCTATCCGCCCGGCTGCGCCGGCTGCGGCCGGCCGGTTGCCGACGACGGTTTCCTGTGCGGCGAATGCTGGGCCGGGATACGCTGGATCGAGCGGCCCTGGTGCGAGCATCTGGGCACGCCGTTCAGCCACGATCTCGGACCCGGCGCCCTGTCGGCGGCGGCGATCGCCGACCCGCAGCCCTTCGCCCGCGCCCGCTCCGCCGCACTCTACGGCGAGGCGGTGAAGGCGCTGGTTCACGATCTCAAATATCGCGACCGGCACGAGGCGGCGCGGATCATGGCGGCGGCGATGCGCCGCGCCGGCGCCGACCTCATCGCCGATTGCGATCTCGTCGTGCCGGTGCCGCTGCATTCGTTCCGGCTTTGGATGCGCCGTTACAACCAGGCGGCCCTGCTGGCCCGGGCGCTGGCGTATGGGAGCGGCCTCGATCTCGCCGCCGACCTCCTCCTCCGCCGCAAGCGCACCCGGCCGCAGGTCGGTCTGACCGCGAAGGACCGCAAGGCCAACGTCTCCGGCGCCTTTGCCGTCGACAAGAGCTGGCGCGAACGGCTTGCCGGCCGCCGCGTGCTGTTGGTCGACGACGTCTTCACCAGCGGCGCCACGGTCGCCGCCGCCACAAGGGCGCTGAAACGCGGCGGAGCGGCCGATGTCGATGTCTTGACCTTCGCGAGGGTTGTTGGAAACGCGGAAGATAACATATAAGCGAAGGTCGGAAATCTCGGGACTCTCAGAGCATGCCGAAGGTTGTCATCTACACCCGCCGCTTCTGCGGCTTCTGCACCGCCGCCAAGCGTCTTCTCGACCAGAAGGGCGCGGCCTATGACGAAATCGACGCGACCGGCGATGCCGGCTTGCGCCAGGAAATGATCTCGAAGGCGCGCGGCGCCAGCACGTTCCCGCAGATCTTCATCGGCGACACCCATGTCGGCGGCTGCGACGACCTCTATGCGCTGGACCAGTCGGGCAAGCTCGACGCCATGCTCGCGGCCTGACGCCGCCACCAAGGAGCACCGGACCATGACCAGATTCACCGCCGCCTGCGTGCAACTGCGTGCCACACGGTCGATCGAGACCAATATCGCCGAAGCCGTCGAGCTGATCCGCGAGGCGGCGGGCCGGGGCGCCGATTTCGTCCAGACGCCGGAGACCACCAACCTGATCGAGCTCGATCGCAAGCGTCTGTTCGGGCTGATCCGCGAGGAGGAAGAGGACGCGTCGCTGCCGCAATTCAAGGCGCTCGCGACCGAACTCGGGATCTGGCTGCATATCGGCTCCATGGCCTTCAAGGTCGGCGAGGGCAAGGCCGCCAATCGCGGCTTCCTGATTGGTCCCGACGGCGCCATCGCCGCCCGCTACGACAAGATCCACATGTTCGACGTCGACCTCGCGGGGGGCGAATCCTATCGCGAAAGCTCAGCCTACCGACCCGGCGAGACGGCGGTCGTCGCCGATCTGCCCTGGGCCCGCTTCGGCATGAGCATCTGCTACGACATGCGGTTTCCCGACCTCTACCGCGCCCAGGCCCGGGCAGGTGCGCAGGTGCTGACAGCGCCGGCGGCCTTCACCCGCCAGACCGGCGAGGCGCATTGGCACCTGCTGCTCAGGGCGCGGGCGGTCGAGAACGGCTGCTTCATGATCGCCGCCGCGCAGGGCGGCACCCATGACAGCGGGCGGCAGACCTACGGACACAGCCTGATCGTCGATCCCTGGGGCGAAATCCTCGCCGAGGCCGGCACCGAGCCGGGCGTCGTCACCGCCGAGATCGATCTCGAAAGGGTCGCCGAAATTCGCGGCCGGGTGCCCTCGCTCGCCAACGAGCGCGCTTTCGAGCTCGTCGAGCCGGCGAGCCCGCCGCTGGCGAGGACCGCCTGATGATCCGCTTCTCGCTCCATTGCGACAAGGAGCATTCCTTCGAGGCGTGGTTCAGCAACAGCAAGGATTTCGAGACCCAGAAGAAGCGAGGCTTCGTCGTCTGTCCTCAATGCGGCTCGTCCCGGGTCGAAAAGGCGCTGATGGCGCCCGGCGTCGCCGGCACCCGCAAGTCGGAAGAACGCAAGGTGCCGGTGGCCTCTCCCGAGGCGCCGCCGGAGAAGATGCTCGAAATGATGCGCGCGGTCCGCAATCACGTGGTCGAGAATTCCGACTATGTCGGCGACCGCTTCGCCGAGGAAGCGCGCAAGATCCATTACGGCGAGACCGAGATGCGCGGCATCTACGGCGAGACCACCGCCGACGACGCCCGCGAGCTCGCCGACGAGGGCGTCGCCTTTTTCCCGCTGCCGCAATTGCCCGAAGACCGGAATTAGGTCCTTGACCCAGGTCGGTTCGGCTGGCGTTTTCCGGCGGTCTCGGTTTATCGTTCTTAAAACGATTTCCGGCCGATAATGGACCGGATCAAGGGAGAAGGAATCGCCGATGTCGGGAAAGAAGAAGCACGAGTCCGAGGATCGTCCGTTCGACCTCGAGAATCCCGAGCTTCCCGACGGCTTCAAGAAACGCGCCTTCCGCTCGGGCGGCTATCCCTATAAGAAGAAGCTCGACTGGGACGAGTATTCGGACGCCCTCAGGCTGTTGCAGATCGAGCTGGCAAAGGTGCAGCGCTGGGCGCAGACCACCGGCAGCCGCGTCGTTCTGGTGTTCGAGGGCCGCGATGCCGCCGGCAAGGGCGGCACCATCCATGCTTTCCGCCAATACATGAATCCCCGCTCCGCCCGCACCGTGGCCCTGTCGAAGCCCACCGAGGTCGAGCGCGGGCAATGGTATTTCCAGCGCTACACCGCCCATATGCCGACCCGCGGCGAGATCGTGCTGTTCGACCGCTCCTGGTACAACCGCGCCGGCGTCGAGCCGGTGATGGGCTTCTGCACGCCCGCTGAGACGCAGGCCTTCCTGCGCGAGGCGCCGCATTTCGAGGAAATGCTGGTCAAGGACGACATTCTGCTGGTCAAGTTCTGGCTCAATATCGGCCGCGAGATGCAGTTGAAGCGGTTCCACGACCGCCGCCACGATCCGCTCAAGATGTGGAAGCTGTCGCCGATCGACATCGCCGCGCTTGACAAGTGGGACGACTACACGAGCGCGCGCGACACCATGCTGTCTGAGACCCACGCGGAGACCGCGCCCTGGGTCACCCTGCGCGCCAACGACAAGCGCCGCGCCCGGCTCAACGCCATCCGCTACCTGCTCGATCGGCTCGACTACGAAGGCAAGGACCCGGACGCCATCGGCGAGATCGACCTGGAAATCCTTAGCGTCGGCGGTCATCACCTGCTCGAAGGGCGGGACTGATCCGATGGCCGCGAGCTGACGCGACGAGGGCCGATCCCATGGACAAGAACAAGACCGCCAGCCGGGCCATCCGAGACGCAGCCTTCCAGGCCCGCGGGCCGCTGATCGATCTGGGGACCTACCTGCCGTTCAAGCTGGCCGTGGTCGCCGGCCGCGTCTCCCATCTCGTCGCCCGCAGCTTCGAACGCGAATTCGGCCTGCATATTCCCGAATGGCGGATGCTGGTGGCGCTGGCCAATCACGGCGCCTCTTCCGCCCTTCGCGTCGCCGATCTCACCTCGATGGACCCGGCGCGGGTCAACCGGGCGCAGTCGCGGCTGAGGGAACTGGGGCTGATCGCCACGGGCGACGATCCCGAAGACCGCCGCCGGGTCATTCTCAGCCTCACCGAGGCGGGTCTCAACGTCGCCCACCAGATCGTCCAGAAGGCGCTAGCTATCGAGAAGGGCCTGTTCGCCTCGCTCGACGAGGGCGACCGCGACCGTTTCGACCGCATCCTCACCCACCTTTTCGAAGAAACCGCGGATCGCGGCCCCGGCTCCTGATCGGGCCCGTTCGCGTCAATCTCACCGAAGCAACCGAAGGGACACAGATGTCGCCCGACAAGCAGAAGGCCTCCCGCCGTTTCCCAAGCGCCGGCGAGGACATCGCCCACTGGCGCAGGGACCCGTCGACCCCGCAGACCCAGTCGCCCGCCTACCGGCTCGCCTTCGACGATCCCGACTTCCTGTGCCGCGACGAATTGCGGCCGATGCGCCTGCAGCTCGAGCTGATGAAGCCCGAGATCATCCTGCAGGAGCGCGGCATCCAGTCGACGGTGGTGATCTTCGGCGGCTCGCGCATTCCCGAGCCGGGCAGCGACGACGTGCGGGCGGCCAGCGACGCGATCGCCGCGAAACTGAAGCAGAAGGCGGTGCATTACGACACGGCGCGGGAATTCGCCCGGCTGGCGAGCCGGGAATCGGCGAAGTCCTACGGCCGCGATTTCGTCGTCGTCTCCGGCGGCGGTCCGGGCATCATGGAAGCGGCCAACCGGGGGGCGACGGACGAGGGCGCGCCGTCGATCGGGCTCAATATCGTGCTGCCGCACGAGCAGCGGCCGAACCTCTACATCACTCCGGAACTGTGTTTCCAGTTCCACTATTTCGCCGTGCGCAAGATGCATTTCCTGATGCGGGCGAAGGCGCTCGCCGCCTTTCCCGGCGGCTTCGGCACGCTCGACGAGCTGTTCGAGACCCTGACCCTGATCCAGACAAAGAAGGTCGAGCCGATGCCGGTGTTGCTGTTCGGCGAGGCCTTCTGGCGCCGGATCATCGATTTCGACGCGCTCGCCGAGGAGGGTACGATTTCGCCCGAGGACCTGAAGCTCTTCCACTTCGTCGAGGAGGCGGAGATCGGCTGGCAGATCGTGCAGGACTGGTACGGGCTTTAGGTTTCGTACGGAAGAGGGCGTGCCGGTGCCGCCTATTCGAAAAGGTCGAAGGCGAGCCGATAGCTCAGCCCGGCGCCGATGGTGAACTGGTCCTTGCTGCCGGCCTTGACGATCGGGCTCTTGGCGGCATCGCCGACGAACCGGTCCCAGCTTCCCCTCAGGTGGAAGTCGAAGCTATCGGTCAGGGCGTAGGTGGCCTCTGCCGCCAGCCCGACGGTCTTGAACCCCGAACCCGGGTTGTACGCCGCCAGGATCGATCCGGGCGCCGCCGATTCCGCCGGCGTCACCCCGAAATAGGTGTCCATGTAATCGTTCGAGGCCCAGGACGCCCGGGGGCCGAAAGCCACTTCGACCCGGTCGAACGGCTGGGCGATAATATCCGCGCCGAAATCCGCGACCTGGCCGGAATGGCCGTTGAAGCCCTGGCGCACTTCCACGAAGGCCCGGAACCAGTCGTAGCGATAGCCGACGCCGAGACCCAGTTCGACCGACCAGTCGACCGTATTGGTGCCGGTCAGGTCGGCGGAATCCGAGGCCTTGCGCTTGCCGGTGAAATCGAAGGACGGATAGAAATAGAAGCCGCGCATGACCACTTCCCCGTCGGCCACCTGGCCGACGCCCGGCAGGTAGAAGCGGCCGATCGAGACGATCGGAAACGGGCTGATGATATAGTCCGACGCGCCGGGATATTTCGGCTTGGCGATCAGCCCGCCCCCCAGTTCCAGAACGAACTGCTTTTTCGGCGCTTCGCCGTAGGCCGGGTAGCCGTCGTCCGCCATCGCCATCGTACCGTGGGATAGCAACAGGCCGGCCGCCAACAGAAGGGACGGGAAGCGGGAAACAGGCATGAGACGTCTTTCCGGTTGCCGATCGGTCCAGCCGAGAGCCGACGGCCCGATCATCGTTTCGGTTTCCTTTATCATAGAGCCTGAGTCTTAATAAACCAGTCTGTCGGCGCGTTGACTGATGCGCCCGATGTTCCCACGGCGATCGGCTCGGAAAATCCTATCGCCGCAACTGGCGGAACCTGCCGCTTTTCCAGCGAAACCGCGCTCTGCCCGTCTGGTGGCCGGACAGGCTCAGGCGCGGTCGGCGCCCCCTGCCGATCCGGATGCTTCCTCCCAGCCAGTCGAGAGCGGCCTTGAACCGATCTCCCTGGCGGACATACACCTGAATGGAGCAGCTTCCACCCTGTCCGCAGAAGTCGCTCTGCATGCCGAGGCCTTCTCGGTCGCAGTGGATATCGGCATGATTGATGACGAGATCGGGCCTCCTGTCGCCGGTCAGATCCCGCAGGATTATGGATTTGTCGTCGATTTTTCCGGCCGATCCGCCGCAGGCTTCCTTGACGACTTCCCCGATGAGGGCTTTGGCTATGTCGGATCCGTCCGGTTCATCGCGGGCGCGGGAGGCGGACCCGGCCGCCGGTGCCTTTGCTGCCTGCGTGGCGATCTTCGGGAGGGAATCCCAGCGCGAATACAGCAGGTAGAACGCGGCGTCTTTACCTCGATAGAGCTTGTCCTCGGGCATCAGTTTCGGGGCTAGCGACCGGCCCCGCACGGTCAGGATGGCCGTGCATTCGGTTCCCGCCATCTCGTCGGTGACGGCCTTCAGGATATATCGCCGCCCGCTCTTGCGGACGGCCCGCACCATGGATTGAACGTACTGCATACTACGCTGTGCCACGTCTCTTTTCACCCTCCCGCGCCGGTCGAAAACACCGTCGTAGGCGTCCGGCCTCTGATACGGGTCGATCCTGTTGAGGCAGAGATGCGTCACCATGATGCGGGGATCAATGGATGGTTTCCTGACGCCGAAAACCGCAATCGCATATTCGATCGCATGGTGAACGTATGTCACTTCCGCGAATTCCTTCGGTCCCTTCCGCAGCATCGAGTCGATCCAGAGATCGGTCAACGTAAATGCCTTCTGGCGTTCGAGCAGCGCGACGGACGCCTCGAGGCCGAGCTTGTAGGCGCGGGTGAGGGTTTCGCGCGAAAAAGTCCCCTCGGGCGGCAGAATATAGGGCGCGTGAAAGCCCAGCCGGGCGGACGCATGCATGTGCCGGTCCGCTTCCCCGTCCTCGATGCGTCCGGCCATGAACAGCACGGCGCAGGCCGAAAGGCACGTTGCGCCCGCGTCGACCACTGTCGTCAGCCGAAACCGGTCTGCGATCTTCAGCGCCTCTGCGTAGCTGCCGCCCGGACTGTCGAGCAGGAGGCGGATGCGGCCGGTCTGCCGGCCTTGCGGCGCATTCTCCTTGATGACCTCTTCGAGCCTGTCGGCATCGCCTTTGACGATGATGCCGGTCAATTTCAGCCAGAGTGCGGGCCGGCCCTTTCCGTCAAAGGACTGGAGTTCGGCGGACAGGTCGCCCGTGTCCATTTTGACGATGTCCGCAGCCTTCGCTGCGGAGGGAAGCGATCCGAAAAGCGAAGCCAGGGACGCGACGACGGCGAGAACCGGCCTGGCGACGGGACGGGGGCTATTCGATGACATTGATCTTGGTCTCCTTGGCCACCGATTGCCAGGTGACGGACTTGTCCACGAGCGCCTGGAAGAAGCGGTTGGGCAGATTCCATTTCTTGCGCTGGCGCAGAAGAAAGCCGGTAAACCGCACCGCGTTTTGGAAGGCGGCCTGAAGCGCCTTCGACGACCCGTTGTCGGGGAAGTCGAAATCGGGGACGAAGAAGCTGATCCGCGCCTCGCGATGGGCGTAGCGGTCCGGCGGGGATTCGCCGTCGCCTTCGACGCTCCGTCCTGAAATGAAGATGATCGAGCACGCGCCGTTGCATTCCGCACCCTTGTTGACGACGGGCGTCAGCCAGATGTTGTCTGCGATCTTGATGGCTTCGTCATAGCTGCCGCCCGGGCTGTCGAGCAGCAAAGGGATGTATCCGGACAGATTCGACCGGGCGATGAGCGCATCGAGCTTCTTCGCATCTCCGGGAACGATACGGCCCTCGATGCGGATGGCGGCTTTCAGCGGACTGTCGGCCGAATAATAAACGCCGGCGCGCTGAAGCGATTTCTGCAGCGCTCCGGTCGTCGCCGCATCCGCCAGACGGATATCGGCGGCCTGCGCCTCGCTGATGACCGGGTCGCAAAGCGCCAGCATGGCAATCAGTCCGACAGTTCTCATCGTCCCTCCCTTCCCAATCCAGCCGGGGAATTTTCTATTCGACCCTGTAGGTCGCGAACCGGAAATGCGCCGGTTCGTCCATCTGCCAGTTCACCACGCCGTCCGTTTCCCCGGACTTGAGCTGCCCGACAAGCGTGCGCAGCAGGCCCTTGCGCTCGGCGTCGCCCATTTCTTCGGGCGAGCAGAAGAACCCGATCCAGTGATCGCCGCGCGGATCCTGTTCCTGGATCACCAGGCCGTATCGCGAGGACGGCGAGATCTCGTAGCGGACCTGCGCGTTCGTCGCTTCGGCGGTTTTGAAATATTCGGTCGGGATCGGCGTCAGCCGGCCGGTTTCCGAAATGTCGAGGAAGGTCGGCCGGCAGCCCGGCGGCATCTCCGCGACGACGGCGATTTCGTCGCCGGTCGCGGCCTCGCGCGGATGCACGGTCAGGGACGACTTGAAGCTTCGCGTCGATGCCTTGCCCTGCCCAGTCTGCGTATCGCGCTGCGTATCGCGCGCACCCTGCTGCGTCTCGGCAGCGGCGGGACTTCCTGAAAGACACAAGCCGATCGCCGCCGTCGCCAGGGCGGACAGCAGCCGGTGCCCGAACCGCGAGGACCGGATGAACCGCGAGGACCGGATGAACCGCGAGGACCGTTCGAACCTCGCCGCGATGCGGCCAGATCGTGTGCTCATGGATCAGGAGCCGGGCAGCAGCATGAGCTGGACGCGGCGATTGTCCGGTCCGTACGGATCGTCCGGCGTCTTCAGGCTGCGCTCTCCCAGACCGGTGGCGATGAAGCGCTGCGCGGACAGGCCGGTGGTCGCCTGCACGAAGCGCGCGACCGCCGAGGCGCGCCGTCTCGACAGCTCCATATTGTAGGGATCGCTTCCCTTGGCGTCGGTATGGCCGAAGAAGCCGAAGCGGTGCTTGGCGTATTTCGGCTTTGCCAGAACCTGGGCAAGGATGCCGAGCTTGCGATACTGGTCGGGCCGGATCGTGTCCGAATCGTAGTCGAACAGGATTTCCATATCGATGGAGGGAAGCGGTTCCTTGCTGGCCGTCTGCCCGTTTTTGGTCTTGCGGACCATGTCATGGTCGATGATGCCGATATTGACCACATCCTCCAGCGTCAGCGTCGTGCCGGCCTTCAGCTTCGGATCCCGGCACTTGTCCGGCGTCTCGAGGCATTCGTCCATGATCGCCACCTCGTCGTCGGTGGCGCCGGCCTTCTTCCCCTCGAGATCGATCGGTTTGAGCGTGACGGTCGATTGCGCCGCAACCGGACCGACGCCCGCGAGAACTACAATCAGGCCGGCCGCGAGAACCGCGGTCGCCAAGTGCCTTTGCGCGTATTCGACAAGCATATCCTGTTCCCCCTTTTGAAACGCTTTGCGCTTCGAAAGGTGCCTTGGGACGTCCAGACACCATTTGGTTGCATGGTGCTACGTTAACGCGTGGGGGAGGAAATGGCCAACAGGTCCGTGCCCGAAATTTGCGCCGGGAGAGCCCCGGCAAGCGCTCCGATCAGCCCTTCGATGGCAGGACCGTGAGGATCGTCTCGACGAATTCGGCGAGGTTTTCGGTGACGTGATGCACGTGGCGGGCGTCGCGGCCGTCGGCTTCCCATTCCTCGTGAAACACCTCGCGGGTGCCGTCG
>Ga0070729_10003547_pt1 | contig 17959 bp, 16 predicted proteins | sample tdDd472_FD_66725 | JGI IMG/M metagenome (GOLD analysis project Ga0070729, IMG submission 66725) | Marine sediment microbial communities from the Atlantic coast under amendment with organic carbon and nitrate - tdDd47.2 | ecosystem: Environmental > Aquatic > Marine > Coastal > Sediment | place... | reverse complement strand
ATGTAATCGCTCAAACTCGTCAATTAAGTGCCTTTTGTATCATAGAATTAATCTAACTCATCTTTTAGCTGATGCCTGAACGCCATCACCACCCGATAGACGATGACCACCATAAAAATGAACATCGGCACTTCGATCATGAACTTAAAGCGCGCATTTTCGGGGATTTCGAGTAAGCTGGTCACGATAGTTGTATAGGTCACAATCCCCCATGTGAAGACTAAAACACTATCCCGACGGATGATCTCGCGCCATCGTTTGAGGTTGATATGACAGTAAAACAATAAAAATACAGGATACCCCACGATCATCATTGGCATCAGGAAATATAGATTAGAACATGCCCCAAAGTCATCGACGGATAGCCCCAACCGATTGGCGATGTCGCGGATTAAACCGCGCATATGGAACAATTCAACGCTAGCATCTTGATGGCTAGCAGGGAAGGTATCGATGTTATCTTCCATCAATTCGTAAGTCGAAGAGGGACAGCTATAGTAGCCGTAAGCCCGTAAAGCCCCGTTCAGATAGCGTCCAATATCATGTTGAATCAAGCGGAGTGCATTGATTCGGTAGAACAAATTGATTTTGGGATAGTTGACATTATATAAGTCATCGTTTGATAAAATCCGAATATCACTCTCGACAGGCTCAAATTCTGGATATGCAGACGGCAACATAAACGGACGAAACCAGATCACACTGCTATCGGTCAGTACGCCTAAATCAAGTAATTCTTGTAATTCTTCATCCCGATAATCTTCGCGGGCAACTTTCCATAAGCTCATCCCGAACCAACTACTGCTCGAAAACGAATCGAAGACCACCCAATTTTTAACGTACCAGCCTAGAGATAACAAACAAATCACCATGCACCCCAGCATCACACGGCGCAGATTGTGTCGGGCAAGGATAGCGACCAGTATCAAAATGGGTATCAAGAAGGCGAGGTGATACACACTACGAATCAGTATCAGCAGATTGATGCACAGAACAAAGAGATATAAATAGCGGTTTTGTATGGTGCGTTGATATAAGAGCAAACAAAATCCAGCAGACAAAATCAGAAATGCCGAATGAATCGTATATAAAATCAGGGCTTCAAACAGAAAATATGCGGGGTTGAGTGCCAAGACTAGGGCGACAAATACAGCAAGTGTTTTATGGCGTGTATAATGCGCGAGAATCACATAACTCATGCCACACATCGCCATTCCCAGTACAGTTTGAATTACGTACATCGCTTCGGCACGCAAATCCTCAAATAAGATGTCAACAATCACGCCATATACACTAAATAAAGGTGGCTGAGCATGGAGATAGATAAAGCTCTCCAGCAAGTTATAGCGTAAATCATCCATATCAACGGTGTGAATAACAGAGTTCCAGTGCCATGAATTGGTGATGCTGAGATGTGTTGTCAGTTGGTAGATGATAGCTAGCCCAAGATGTACACCAACAACCAGCAATAACAGGCGACGATGCGACCATAATTGCACCCCCCATACCCACATCCCTAGAAATACCAGCATCAATCCAGCAAGAGATTGCAAACCATTGTCATAGATGACTGTTACATCCAGCGTATACGATGCGATAGCCGATGACGGTAAGCGGACTTCAAGTGTTGGTGATAAATTAGGTTGATTGCATATGGTATATTGCCCCGACGCCTCGTCTGACCAGTCTTTGCCATTCACACGGATTTCATCTGATCCCGTGACATTCCAGCGACCGTTCACACAATTTTCGAGCGTCAGCACCACAGCTTTATCGACTGTAAATTCGATAGTGAGACCTTCGGGGGTATCATCAATACGTGGTGGAGTGGTGTTCTGGATAGACGCATAATAGACTAATTCACCAATGAGAAACACACTCAGGATAATTACTACCCATTGGACAGATTGCCAGCGTTTAGTCCGTGTTTGCATCAAAAAATAAACCTTCTAAAGGATACATATGGGCAGGATAAGGGATCGGAAGTCGTTCACCTGTCTCGGCATTATACCATCCAAGATATATAGTATACTCACCTGAAAACCCTTCTGGCAAATCGAAATTATGGGTCGTCCGTAAGAGTTCTCCAACCTCTAAATATTGCAAAGGAACCCGTGGTGCGGCATCCTTTTGTAATAAGGGATTAAAGTCATCCCCCTCTTGATACGGTTCATCCAAAACAAACGCAAATACCCGCCAATCACCTGTCATTGGCTTGAGTAATGTCCACTCTAAAATCAAGCCATTACTATTATTAAACCGATAGGCATTGAGCCTAAACGTATCTTCAAAATTTGTGCCGATAGAGATCGAAGAGTTTGTAATCTCTTGCCCTGTATGCGGATAAATATAAACACCGATAGGAATGGTATAGGCAGGAGCTTCCTGATTATTTTCTAAGATCGGGCGAATATTTGAACCATTCGGATACTCATACCAGCCAATCTGTAACTGCACCGACGAGAATCCGCCACCCCCGTTTAAAATCTGGAAGACATATTCATCTTTATAGATGGTGTTTGGTTGCCATTGTGTTGTGAGTAAACTGCCCCAACCCGGATAACTATCAAGTGTGGCGAAAGAGTCTCCCTTATCATCAATCAAACTGATGAAAAATGCATGAGGGGTTTGTGTTTGCGCCAGTGGTTTCCAGTAGAGAGTAATCGGGAATTCGTCACCATTTGTCCAGCGTTGTGGTGGTGGGATTTCGTAACCGATTAGGGTAATGTCGTCCCATTGGGCAAAGGTCTGAATAGCTGTTTCGGGTAGACGATCAACTTGTGGTGGATGATCATATTCAGGCACGATATAAACAAAGGGTGCAATCAGGCTAAAGATCATCATCGGCACAGCAATCACAAAGGGAGGAATTCGTAGCCCATAGAGTCCCATAGCCATCAAGATACTAAAAGCGACAATATACGGGAAGATCAACCTCCCCTGAGACCCCGTTGTCTGGGATGTCCACCAGACCAACATTGCCAGACCAACAATTGCCATAATACTAAGAATGCCAAACACAGTCAGTACAAAAGCTTTCTTGCGGAATCTGGCAAGAAACGGAATCAAGCCAACCAAGCTCAAGAGCATCAACCCATTCATGATGCGGTAATGCCATTCGTTGGTGAAGATGCTAAACCATCCAAATAAACCCCAATAACTTTGAAGAAAACCTGTTCCTTCTAATATAATGAGTTCCTCAAACGTGATGTGACGCTTGCCATAGTTGGCAATCATTGCACCTGTGCCAAATAACTCATCGTAGAGCATCACATTGCGGATGTACCACCAACTGCCAAAGATCAGCCAAAATCCCGCCATCGCGCCACCGAGTATAAAAAGTCCGCGCAAATCACGGGTACGATACGCCACCCACAAACCAGCTAGTGCCACAACCAAAACCAGCACCAGACCATTTAATTTAGCGAGTGTTGCACAGGTAATCAATACCGCCAGAAGCAGACTACGGCGCGTTTGGAAACCATCCCGCAACATGATTAGCATCTGCCATGTGATGAGTGTCGCGAGCATCGTAACCAGATTATCATTGCTGACGGATGTTCCGATAAACAGAAATTGCGGATTGAAAGCGGTGAAGGATGTCGCCAAAACTGCAAAGCCGATGTGATCGGGCAAGATGGTTCGCGCAGATTGGTAAACGCCGATGACGGTAACGGTACTCATCATCAAGGTAAGTAAACGCATGGCATAAATCGCGAGTGATGTGCCTTGTAAATAAGGTGGGTGCGGTTGCTGATACATCACAAGGTTGCGATTACCTAAGCGTGATGGATTCCCCGAAATGGCTAAGAGGTTACGTTGATAGATCGTGTCAAAATCGCTGGTATCAAATACCGACCAGACTGGCATCATCAGAAAATAATAGAGTGGTGGTTGGCTGGCTTGCTGTCCATAGAGTTCATCATGCCCTTTGGATTGGATTGGCAGTTCGCCATTATGTTCGCTAATCCACTTTATCATAGCGATATGTGTGATGCTATCGGGTGATTCAAAGTGTGGCGATGCATAGATATAGGTTAATCCGATGCAAAAAAAGGCAATCGGCAAAATGAACTGAAAGGGTAAAGTTGTCCAGCGTTTAAAAATGGTCATTCATACCTATTTGGATTGTTGGTCAAATGTGCCCGATATTATGAAGGAGTCTTGTTTATTTGTGCAGGGTCGATTGGGATAACTGCGACTTATATCGAATTCATGCACCCCAATTTTGTATATACCTTGACGGTTATATAACCAATATGGTATATTAAGAATATGGCAAATACATTTCAGGCGTTGGCTGATCCAACACGTAGACAAATATTAGATTTCCTCCGCGAGAAACCGCGCTTAGTCGGTGAACTGGCTGACCTGCTCAATATCAGTCAACCCGGTGTCTCGAAGCAACTTCGGGTATTACGGGAGGTGGGGCTTGTACAAGTGCGTCAAGATGCACAGCGACGTTGGTATGAATTACGCCCTGAACCACTGGTTGAGGTTGATACATGGTTGGAATCTTACCGCCAGTTATGGGATGCTAGATTAGAACGGCTAGACACCTATTTGACCGAATTACAAAAGGATGAGGACGATCATGACGAATAATTCTACGATTACAGTTGATGAAGGTAACATCAAAGTTGAGCGTATGTTTGATGCGCCACGCGAGCTTGTCTGGAAAGCATGGACAGACCCAAAACACTTTATGCAATGGTGGGGACCACAAGGCTTCACATCACCCTTAGCTGAAATGGATTTGCGTGTCGGTGGTAAATATCATATCGGTATGACTTCACCGGATGGTCGGAACATGTATAACATGGGTGTCTATAGCGAGATCACGCCACCAGAACGACTCGTCTTTACCCAGTGCATGTCAGATGAACACGGTAATGCAGTTTCACCTGCATCATTTGGGATGACAGACATGCCTGATGAAACTGAGGTCATCGTCACATTAGAAGATGTGGATGGCAAAACTAAATTAACAGTTCAACAGATTGGCTTCCCTAAGGGACAAATGACAGATATGGCGGCAGGTGGTTGGGCTCAATCCCTCGAAAAACTTGCCACAACTTTGGGCTAATTTCCCCCATTATAGTTATTGGGAAAGAGACAAGTCCCTCCTTAAATATAATGGGAGGGATTAAGGATGGTATCCAAATGGATTACCGTCGTCTGGGATATGGCGCATGGCTTGATCGCTGATAGTTGTTAATTCATCCATGATCGATGCGTCTATTTCACCATTTAGAGCGGTTGCATTGGTATGGGCTTGGGTTGGATTTTTCGCGCTGACCAGTACGGATGTCACGCTCTGTTGATGTAATAACCATCGTATCGCTAATTGGGAAAGTGGCTTTTCGATACGATCTGCAACTGCCTTAAACGCTAGCATACTCTCATAAACATTTGACCAAACATCATCGCGGAAATGTAAAATACGCCAACGTTGATCGCCTTCATCAAAAGTTAGGTCACGCTGATATTTCCCTGCTAGAATCCCGTGCGCTAAGGCACTATAGACCACCACCGCAATCTGATTTTCCACACAATACGGGATAATGTCGCGCTCTGGAAAACGCCACAGCAGGCTATATCCCATTTGATGTGCGTCAATCTTTCCAACTTCGGCTACTTGCTCCATATGCTCAACCGCAAAATTGCTCACGCCAATCGCTTTGATCTTACCTTGTTGGCGGGCTGTTTCGAGTCCTTCCATCATGGGGCGTAAATCTTTGCCTGTACGGGGCCAATGGATGTAATACAGATCGATGACATCCGTTTGTAAACGGGTACGACTGGCATCAATCGCATCTAACATGGCTTGGGCGGAGGTGTCGTTTAGGTTGGCTTTGGATGCGATAAACATCTGATCGCGTCGTGTGCTATCGGCGGATAAAAATTGTCCAATCAACCGTTCCGATTCACCACCACCATACCCCTCGGCCGTATCAAAGTGAGTGATACCATTATCGAGTGCCGTTGCCATTGCCTCTAAAATCGCATCGGTCTGCTGACCACCCCACTCGCTTACCCCATAGAAGGAACATCCCATGCCTAAGGGCGCATGACGTTTTTCGTTTGAGCCAATTTGAACAGGTGAAAGGGTTGATTTCATATGATTTATCTCACTTTCAAGTTACAATGTCGCTAAGATGTTACACAGTATAACGTAGAGAGGGCAATAATATGAGTGCTTATGGAATGGTTGGGAAGCTAGCGACAGATGCAGCAGATCGCGATACTTTAATCGATATTCTGACAGATGCGGCGAATTTGATGCAACACATAGATGGATGTAATTTATATGTTGTGTCTAAAGATGCTGACGATGAAGAAGCGGTCTGGGTGATGGAATTGTGGGACTCCAAAGAAGCACATGATTTATCGCTCACATTAGACAGCGTTAGAGATTTGATCGGTACAGCTATGCCTTTATTAAAAGGGGAACATAGTGGTGCGACACTTATTCCTATCAGTGGAAAAGGACTTTAAGTTAAATCTGTATTTAATCTTGGGTGAAGGTGCTTGTCCATACTTTGAGATCATCAAATTCGACAGTGAGATTACGCCCCTCGTAATTCATCACACCAGATAATCCAACAACACCGTCAGACGCTTTTTTGTCGTAGGCTTCGGCAACAAATGTGCCATTAATCCATAGCGCGAGGTAATCGTCAATACATACAGCACGGATGGTGTTTTTGGCTTGCCCTGTGTTAATGGCGGATGATGGACTGGCGGGTATAATGTCATCGAGTGAGCGTCCGTTATTCCAGCGAATCGTATAATTCCCATCACCACTAATCAGGAAATAATAACCCCGTCCATTGTTGCTAGGGCTAAGGCGACAGGCGATTCCATAAGCATTGTAATTATAATCTGAGCGTTGGGTGAGGGTGGCTTCGATGACGACGTTATCATGTTGGATGGGGGCTTGTGTCCAGACGATTTGACGTTGCGACAAATCAATGCGATAGACCCCATCTTCAACCGTCATATAGAGATTTTCGCCACCGTCATATGTGCGCCAATCGCCAATGTTATCAAAAGTTTCATCAGCAATCAGATCAAGGTAACGATAGCCGACAGAGGGGAGTTTTGCGGGCTGAAAGGTCTCCAAGCTAGCGATACACGATGATGTTAGGATAATTAGGATAAGGAGGAAACTTGAGCGCACCACGTTATATCACCTTGATAAATTATATAGGTTGCTCTAGGTTAACACACTATAAATCAACCTTTTGAGTGACTCGAACATATTCTAAATAATCGTTAAGTGCCGCTTTGTTATGCCGTTGAATGACATCCGTAATACATTGTGGATCTCCGGATCGCATGGCTTTTAAAAGCTCGCGATGTTCTAATTGGGCTTGTGAGATACGTTGTGAAGAGACCACTTGTAAATAATATCGGCGTAAACGATCCCAATGTAATAACGCACGATGCATCATGTTTTTGGTAATCGTCATATTAGCATACTCACAAATTGCCATATGAAATTCGAAGTTTTTTGCAGACCAGCGATTGGGAGAAGAGATATATTCTTCCATATCATTAATAATAGATGTGAGATTATCAAACTGTTCAGGCGTTGCACAAGTACTCGCCCTACAACTGGTGATGATTTCTAATGACTCTAATAATTCAAAAACTTCAATAATAAGTTCTGGTTCTAGATCCGTAACAGTAACCCCCGCAAACGGACGAATCGTCACAAATCCCTCTGCTTCTAGTAAGCGTAAGCATTCCCGGATAGGGCTATGGCTCACATTCAACTCTAATGCAAGAGTATCAATCACGATACGACTTCCCGGTTCAAATTCACCAGAAATGATCGAATCCCTAATTTTTTTGTAAACAATTTGGTTCTTATTTTGATATTTAGAGTTCATCATAGTTTGTTGCACATTCGGCAAAATCAGTTATAGTATAATTAATCCTATAGGATTCGTTTAGTAAACGCCAGTCACATTATAACTTATATTGAAACAAACTGGTGAGTAAATTTTTATTTAATAATCTTTTTGGAGGTTTTTATGAATAGAGAAGGTTTATCGCGCCGTCAGTTTCTACAGATGATGGCTAGCGGTACAGCCGCCGCGATAGCTGCTTCGGCTACTCCATTTGCGACATTTGCCCAAGATGCAATGACGTATAATGAAGCACCGATGCTTGCTGATCTGGTTGCCAGTGGTGATCTACCACCAGTTGCAGATCGCATTCCTGTTAATCCGCGTGTTATCACTCCACCGGAAGAAATAGGACAATACGGTGGTACATTACGCCGTGCCCTCAAAGGTATCTCAGATCGCTGGGGTCCTACCAAGCTTAATGAAGAAATGGCAATTGAATGGGATATTCCAGACCCTGATACCGTCAACGTTGTTGCGAACTACATCTCAGAGTGGACGCAAAACGAGGATGCAAGCGAATTTACGTTCGTATTACGTGAAGGTCTCAAATGGTCTGATGGTCATCCATTTACAACTGAAGATGTTCAATTTTGGTATGATGAATGGTATATCAGCAGTGAACTCGAAGGACAAGCGACCGAATTAACAATTGGTGGCGTACCAATGGAACTAGAAGTAGTTGATGAATTGACTTACACAATTCGCTTCCCTGCTCCGAATCCATTGTTGCCGATTTCGATTGCAAAGTCCACATTTGGCGCATGGGGTGGTCCATCAATGGCCGTTCCTAAACATTATATGAGTCAATTTATGCCTCATCTAACCGAAGACCAAAGCATCATTGATGCAGCCATCGAAGAACATGGTGTCGAAACATGGCAACAGCTTCTCCCCGGTAGTAACGCACCAATCGGTGGTTGGTTCTATAATCCTGATGTTCCGATCATCAACGCATGGCGAGCTGTCAACCACCCATCGAATGATCCGTGGCTAGCAGAACGCAATCCGTATTATCATGCGGTTGATCCAGAAGGCAATCAGTTACCCTATATTGATGGTTGGACACATGCGTGGTTTGACGATAGCTCAGTATTTGATCTATGGATCGCACAAGGGTTAATTGACGCGCATACCCGTCATGTAAATGCGGCTAACTTCACATTCTACAAGGAAAATGAAGAAGCTGGCGACTACACCGTGAAATTGTGGCGTGCGGCAACAACCAATGCGTTCTTCCCCAATATTTCACATAAAGATCCCGTTCTAAGAGAAATTTTCAATGATGCACGTTTCCGTGAAGCATTGTCCATTTCAATCGATCGCGAAGAACTCAATGCTTTAATCTACGAAGGCTTGTTTGAACCACGTCAAGCATCACCGGTCAGTGGTTCACCAAACTATGATCCAGAATTTGAGACCCGTTGGACTGAATTCGATGTGGATCGGGCGAATGCACTGCTCGATGAAATGGGACTAGCAGAACGTGGCAGTGACGGATTCAGACTTCGTCCAGACGGCGAGCCACTGGTCTTTACGATCTTATTCACAGATTCATTAGGCGGGTCGCGTAGTGATGAAGTGACGCTGGTTGAAGGCTACTGGGAAGCGATTGGCTTAAACGTCAATCAAGAACTGGTTGAACGTTCACTGTACGAAGAACGTACCAATGCTGGGGATGTTGACGTTGGTGTTTGGGGTGCAGACCGTAACTCCGTTGTTATGGCAGATAACTCCCGTTACACTGGTGAACAAAGTGATGGTCCATGGGCACCACTTTATGGACAATGGTGGGCAAATTCAGCAGATGGTGGTAAAGAAGAACCACCTGAAGACCATATCATTCGCGAGATCTGGCGTTTGTGGGAAGCTACACAAGTTGAACCAGACGAAGCAACCCGCAATGCACTATTCAAAGAGATGCTCGATATCCATAAAGCGCATCCCTATATGATCGGTACAGTTGGTGAATCACCAGTACCATTCATTGTCAAGAACAATGTAGGAAATATCCCTGCCGGGCATATCAATGATGATACGCTTCGCTCTCCGGGTGGCATACCCCCTGCAACATGGTACTTTAAATCATAAGAGTTATAACATAGGTTAAGGTGGGGCAAATATCGTCCCACCTTACCATAAAATATATAGAGTTTTTTTTATTATTTGAGGATTTAAAAGTGGTTCAATTCATTATCCGCCGTACGTTAATCGCACTTGTTACACTGTTTGCGATTTCAACTATGAGTTTTATCATCATTCAACTACCGCCTGGCGATTTTCTCACATCGTATATTGCCAACCTAGCGGCACAAGGTGATTCAATCGGGGATGAACAGGTTCAGATTATCCGCGAATCCTACGGTTTAGATCAACCCATTTATGTGCAATATGTAAAATGGATGGGTGGTGTTTTACAAGGGAACTTCGGACGTTCATTAGAATGGGGTGTCCCTGTTGCCGATTTAATATGGGATCGTCTAGCAATGAGTCTCGTTGTTGGTGCATCTTCTATATTTTTTGTATGGTCAATCGCAATTCCCATTGGTGTTTATTCGGCTACTAATCAGTATTCCCTTGTGGATTATATTGCAACATTCTTTGGTTTCCTCGGCTTGGCGATACCCAATTTTATGCTGGCTCTGATATTAATGTGGGTGGCATTCTCATCTTTTGGACAAGATGTAGGAGGCTTGTTTTCGCCTGAATTTAAAGATGCTCCATGGAGTCTCGATAAATTATGGAATTTCCTCAGCCATTTATGGATTCCAATGCTAATCGTTGGTACATCAGGTACAGCAGGATTGATTCGTACCATGCGTGCCAATATGCTAGATGAAATTAATCAACCGTATGTTGAGACGGCTCGTGCCAAAGGGCTGAGTGAACGACGCTTAATTTGGAAATACCCTGTTAGGGTCGCGTTAAATCCATTTGTGAGTACAGTCGGTTATGCTTTACCTGCACTCGTCGGTGCAGAAATCATCGTATCCGTTGTTCTTAATCTGCCAACAATCGGTCCTATATTATTGCGATCGCTCCTATCACAAGATATGTTTTTAGCGGGTGCAATTGTTTTGTTACTCAGTACGTTAACGGTCGTCGGAACTTTGCTATCAGATATCCTTCTGGCAGTCTTAGATCCACGGATTCAGATGGTGTAAGGAATAAATATGGATAACTCTTTAACATCACCTAATCAAGATCTAATCGATCAAGCAGAAGAAAATAGCATCATCGCAATTGCAACACCTCGTCAATTGATGTGGTGGAAATTTCGGAAACATCGCGTTGCAGTGTTTAGTTCTATTGCATTGATCTTCATGTACTTAATGGCAATTTTTGCCGGTTTTCTCAGTCCATATGACCCCAACGCCTATAATGCTTCCTATAAATATGTTCAACCAATGGTATTCGGGCTAGTTGATGGGGAGGGAAACTTTACCTTTCGCCCCGGTGTTTATGGCTTAATCCAGAACCGTGACCCAGAAACGTTGCGTACCACTTACGAAACAGACTACTCTCGTTGGTATCCGATTCATTTCTTCGTCAAAGGTACATCTTATACATTCCTACAATTCTTTGAGATGGATATACACCTTTTTGGACTTGGAGAAGAAGCTGAAGGAATGCCAATCTTCGTGATGGGGTCGGATCGACTCGGTCGGGATATGTTCTCGCGCGTGACGTATGGGTCACAAGTTTCGCTCTCGATTGGGCTTGTATCTGTTTTCCTTAGCCTTATCCTCGGTATTGTGCTTGGCGGAATTTCTGGATACTACGGTGGTATAGCCGACACGGTGATTCAACGGCTCATTGAATTTATACGCTCTGTTCCGTCGTTGCCGTTATGGATGGCACTCACTGCGGCGCTCCCTCCAGAGATGCCTCAAGAACAACGTTACTTCGGTATCACAGTGATTTTATCTGTCATCGGTTGGACATCCCTCGGACGACAAGTGCGCGGACGGTTCCTCGCATTGCGGACAGATGATTTTGTCCTTTCTGCACGACTATCCGGCGCAAGCGATCTACGAATCATTATTCGTCATATGGTGCCTTCGTTTACGAGCCACATCATTGCCTCACTCACCTTGTCGATACCCGGTATTATCCTTGCCGAAACTGCTCTGAGTTTTCTGGGGCTTGGCTTACGTCAACCTGCAATTAGTTGGGGTGTTTTGTTGCAAGAAGCACAAAATATCCGGACGGTGGCATTAGCACCATGGTTGCTATTACCCGGTTTATCCGTCGTTGCCGCTGTATTGGCTTTCAACTTCTTGGGTGATGGCTTACGTGATGCCGCCGACCCATTCAGCCGTTAGGACATCAATAAATGACGAACAACGAATTATTACTAGAAGTCAAAGACCTCAAAGTATCGTTTCATTTGACTGAAGCGATAGTACAAGCGGTAGATGGGGTGAGCTTTAATATTGAAGCAGGTAAAACATTGGGAATCGTTGGCGAAAGTGGTTGCGGTAAGAGCGTCACCGCCCGCGCAATCCTTGGTATGGTACGCCCCCCCGGTAAAATTACTAATGGACAAATCATATATCATGGTTCTGGAAGACCTGTCGATATTGCAAAATTAGACCCAGAAGGGGCTGATATTCGCAAGATTCGCTGGAATGACATTGCGATGATTTTCCAAGAACCCATGACCTCACTGAGTCCTGTGCATACCATCGGCAATCAGATGATTGAAGCGGTATTATTGCACGAAAATGTCAGTAAGAGTGCGGCAGAGGCTGTTGCTGTGGATTTGATGAAGCGTGTTGGCTTGCCTTATCCCGAACGTTTGTTGACCTCGTATCGCCATGAACTCAGTGGTGGGATGCGCCAACGGGTTATGATTGCAATGGCACTCACCTGTAGTCCACGCTTATTGATTGCAGATGAACCGACAACCGCTTTGGATGTTACAACACAAGCTCAAATTCTGGATTTGATGCGCGACTTACAAGACGAGTTTAATATGGCGATCATGTTTATCACGCATGATTTGGGTGTTATCGCAGAAATGGCAGATGATGTCATTGTGATGTACTTAGGTAAAGAGGTTGAAGTTGCTGATGTCGATACAATCTATTATGGTGCAGCACATCCCTATACCCAAGCCTTATTGCGCTCGATCCCACGCCACGATATGGACATTGATCGTCTGGAGATGATTGCAGGCAGTGTTCCTGACCCAACAGCAATTCCTGTCGGGTGTGCTTTTCATCCCCGTTGCCGACATTTTAACGGAGCGGTTTGTAAATCACCTCAACCGCTTATCCAAGTATCCAATAAACAGCAGGTACGGTGCGCTCGTCTTTACGAGATTAATGAGCATCTTAAATCCTCGCAACTGGAGTAGAAGTTATGACTACTAATAACGCTGACGTTCTGCTTCGCGTTACGAATTTAAAGAAGCATTTTCCAATTTACTCACAGGGTATCTTTAGCAAAAAGGTTGTCAACCATGTGCGCGCCGTTGATGGTGTTGATTTTTACATCAAACGTGGTGAAGTATTAGGGTTGGTGGGCGAAAGTGGCTGTGGTAAAACAACAACAGGGCGTGTCTTATTACGAGCCATCGACCCAACCGCTGGTGAAATTATCTTCCAAGATGATGAAATGGGAGAAGTTGACCTTGCTCAACTATCCCGCGACCAACTCAAAAGCATCTGGCGCAATATCCAGCTTATTTTCCAAGACCCTTATTCATCACTAAATCCACGGATGACACTGGAACAAATCGTTTCTGAGCCACTCCTCAATTATAAAGTTGATGTTGGGAAGCAACGGGATAGAGTCGCGGAATTACTAGAGGTCGTCGGGTTGCGTCCAGAATATATGAGCCGATACCCCCATGCGTTTAGTGGTGGACAACGGCAACGTATCGGAATCGCTCGTGCACTAGCTTTAAATCCGCAGATGATTATTTGTGATGAACCTGTTTCTGCACTAGATGTATCGGTTCAAGCACAAATCCTAAACCTGCTCAAAGATTTGCAACATCAGCTTAACCTCACTTATCTATTCATCTCGCATGACTTGAGTGTGGTACGCCATTTGAGTGATCGTGTGATTGTGATGTATGTCGGCAAAATAGTCGAAGTTGCGGTGACAGAAGACCTATTCAAAGATGTCCAACATCCTTATACAGAGGCATTGCTTGCATCTGCACCAACACCCGACCCACGTGCAAAACGGGATCGCAAACCATTGATGGGGGAAGTACCCGACCCCTCGAACCCGCCAAGCGGTTGTTATTTTCACCCACGTTGTCCATTTGCCCAAGAACGGTGTCGGGTAGAAGAACCGCCGTTACGTGAAACAAAACCGAATCACTGGTCAGCGTGCCATTTTGCTGAGGATATTTTTACAACCGTAACTGTTGAACAATAGTACGCCTTATGTGAATTCGAAATTGAAGGTTAATCGACGAGATGTCAAGAACACCAAGTAAAGTGATGAGTAACGAGTGATGAGTGTTAATCAAGATATTTCTAAATTTGATAGTCTGGTTGATGTCACCACGTATATTTTCAAATTCTCTGTGCTTTTCTTTGTGTCCTCTGTGTCTCTGTGGTTCAAAATAGATGTTTATAGCCTTCTGTTTAAAGTTCATTTCACATAGAACGTATAATATAAATTTATAGGGGCGTTATGGTGAGCATATGTGCAGAAACGCCCTTATCATTCTAGGATAAACATAACGCTCTCAAATTAGTTTGATATTGGACAGTCTATGAAAGTCATGTTACTTTTCCCACCTAATTGGACACCCAGTATGCCCCATCTTGCATTGCCGACCTTAACGGCTTATCTACGGGCGCACGATGTCGAGGTGATTCAGCGGGACTTGAATGCAACAACCTTTGATCAAATCCTAACCCGTGACTATGTGGTTGATACCCTTGCAAAACTCCGTAAAGACTATGGTGCCGATGCTAGTCGTCATCCATCAGATCGTCGTGCAATTCCTAAACGCGAGCAGATACAATGGGCATTACGCGAAGGGCCAAGCCTTGCGAATGACGTACAACGTGCTAAACGCATCATGCGCAGTGAAGAATTCTTTGATGGCGAAAAGAGTTTAGGAGCATTTGAGACGGTTATCAAATGCTTAGAAATCGCATCATTGCCCTTCTATCCTGCTACCCTCAATTTACAGACCTATATCTCTGCCTACCCAACTGATGGCAGTAAGTCGTTAATCGAAGGCGTGAAAGACAAAAACCACAACATCTTCCTTGATATTTTCCGCAAGGGCATTCTGGAAGAAATTAAGCGCGAACAACCGGATGTCGTCGGTATTTCTATCCCATCAATGCCACAGATGTTAGCAGGGATGACCCTCTGTCATCTCATCAAAGACGCAGGTTTAGATTGCCATGTCACTGTCGGCGGACCGCATATCAGTATGCTCCGTGACGAATTGGCAAAAGTCCCTGCGATGTTCAATTTATTTGATAGTGCCGTTGTCTTTGATGGCGAAGTTCCGCTTTTACAATTGGTACAAGCCCTTGAAAGAGATGGGGATTTATCGGGTGTACCGAATCTGGTCTATCGCGATGGGGATGACATTTTTTCGACAGATCGCAAAGTCCCTGAAAAAATCGGTAACTTACCTTTACCTGATTTTGACGGTTTACCACTCGATATTTATCTTGCGCCTGTACTCGCCCTCCCGCTACTAACGGCACGGGGCTGTTATTTTGGTAAATGCGCCTTCTGTAATGTCGGATATGGTGAAGCTGAGTCGTTTAGCCAATTACGCGCCGAACAATTAGCCGAGCAGATGGTTGCCTTACATGATAAATATGGTGTCAAGCACATCTTCTTTTCTGATGAGGCGATTACACCCAAGAATCTACGCGCCTTGCCCCCTGTTTTGGAGAAAATTGATACAAAATTCCATTGGGGTGGCTGTGTCCGTTTTGAGAAAACCATCTCTCAAAGTTTGCTCGATAACATGCAAGATGCTGGCTGTCGGATGATTCTGTTTGGGCTAGAAAGTGCCTCCGAAGCCCTCATGGAGCGCATGATTAAAGGTACAGAAGTCGATCATATGAGCCGTATTCTGAAAGAAAGTTCGCAAGCAGGTATCTGGAATCATACCTTCTTCTTCTTTGGATTCCCCGGTGAAACGCTAGAGACTGCTCAAGAAACCGTCAACTTCTTGTTTCAACACAAGCCGTATATTCACTCAGCGGCAATGGGGACATTTTTGATGGAACGCTATTCCCCAGCACATCGTTTCCCAGAGCGATTCGGAGTAGCCAAGATTATCGAAGAAACGGATAAAGACCTAGCGATTTACTTTGATTATGAAGTAGACGGTGGGATGGACGCTAACTTTGCCGATATGGTGGCAGATCGATTTATGGATACCTTGCCGACCAAATCGTATCCACAATTTTATGCCAATGATGTCTATCGCTTTTTGTATGCCAGCTATCTCGCTGACCAAGAAAAGCAGATGGTACCGTGGCTCATCCCCGAACAAGCCTAATTATAATTTGAATTGATTGGGAGTGTGTGCGCACATCCGACATACTCCCATAACATAGAGTAACTATATAATGACATCACAAGACCCTCTTTTACAAGAACTACAATACATCACTCAAGAGCAACCCGATTCAGCCTTAGCCCAACGATTTGCGCCGATATTATGTTTTGATCGTGCCGAGCCGTTTTTCCCACTTGCGGTGGGTTATACTGTGTTTCGGACAGCATCAAAGTCACCCTCATCAAAATTCATGATTGATCCTCACGATGGAATCGCCATCGAATATGCAATTTGGTGGGATTGGGATATTCAACACCTTTATGAATTAGAGCATACATGGGTATATCTGGACGCGGACGAACAACTTATTAAGGTCGAAGCCTCGGCGCATGGTTCGTTGTTACCGATGACCAAAGAAGATGGCTCATTACCACTCGAAGATGGACGCATCACGATTTATTCAGAATCAGGGAAACATGGTTTTGCCCCTGAAAGATATTGGCTCATCAGCAGAGCAGAACACACCAATTTATCCTGTGGTGAAAATGCTGGAAACGGTGGTATCCATACAACCAATCCGTTTGGTGCGGCGGCGTTTGGTAATCCCACAGATGACGAGCATCAACTCGCCAATCGTTATATGCAACAACGCGCTTTTACACCAACTTATGATTTTTCGCATTGGTTTGATTTACAGACTGTTCCCTTTGTGACATGGGCACAATTAGCCGAATGGATTCCGCGCCGTATCATCTGGTGGCGAAGCGAACTACAGCAAATTTTTAAAGATAATAGAAAAACATAATTCATGAAAAGTTTCTGGGAATAAATTCTTATGTGTAAGGAACAGGCATGTCTCTTCCTTACGTCGAATCTCATATAAACCAACTTATTTTCCGATTGTTTTTGCAAATTACAAAAGTAAAGAAACCAATAACCGATTACTTAACCATTGCAGTGAATATGGACATTGATGATGAACAATATTTTTTCCTTACAAGCCGTTATTCCCCAACTTGTGCATGAACTGAAGCGTGATATACAGTGGCAAATTATGGATGAAACACATCCACACTTTGGGGCATTTTTTAGCAAAGGCAGTGGGCTAGAAGAAGCAGGACACGGTGGAACAACGCGCTATGTGATGAGTTGTGGACTGGTGTTACTGGTCATGGAACAACATCCTGACTTACTACCAACCGATACCCCAAGCCAAGCGGATTTATTACACCGCATGTCGATTGCGCTGGATTATATGCACCGCGCCCAACGCCCTAGCGGATTACTCGATTTACGCAGCACCAATTATGATTCAAGTCCTGATACTGGATTTGTGGTTGAACAACTGTGCGCCTTGACCAGTATCGGACGTGGGTCGAACATACTGACTGAGCCTCTCGCAAAAATCGAATCGTTTATCCGACGAGCCATCCCCGGCATCATCGTTGGTGGTTTTCACACGCCCAATCATCGTTGGGTCATCGTCAGCGCATTATCCCAAGCGCGAACATTATTTGATGGATTAGAGGTCGATGGT
>Ga0070729_10003545_pt1 | contig 17964 bp, 17 predicted proteins | sample tdDd472_FD_66725 | JGI IMG/M metagenome (GOLD analysis project Ga0070729, IMG submission 66725) | Marine sediment microbial communities from the Atlantic coast under amendment with organic carbon and nitrate - tdDd47.2 | ecosystem: Environmental > Aquatic > Marine > Coastal > Sediment | place... | reverse complement strand
GACCAGGCGGACATTGATGCGCTGCGGGCACAGTGTGATTTCGTGTTCATCGAAGGTCGTATCGATGGCGCACCGTTGCCAAAGCACGGAAATGGCAACGGCCGCAAGTCTCCAGGTCTGATGGGGCTTTTCCGCAGAAAACAGGTCACCGAATCCGAGCAGGATGCCCATAAACCTGTACCGGCCCGCAAGCGTGTCAGGTACATCAACAAAATCGACGCCGGACAGGAGATGGAAACGGCGATCATACGCTTCGAGGAGGCCCAGAAAACCGCCAAATCGATCATGTCCGGACTCAGGGTTGGCCGTACCCTGGACCTGAACAATGCCCGGACAGTGGTGAACCACTGCGTGGAAAGCGTACTCCGCAATGAAAACGCCCTGTTGCTGCTCACCAAGATCAAGCACCAGGATGAGTACACCGCCGAGCACTGCATCAATGTGTCCATTCTGGCCGCTGCCTTTGGCAAACACCTTGGATTGCTTGAAGGAGAAATCCGCAATCTGGCCCTGTGTGGCCTGCTCCATGATGTCGGCAAGACCCGGATTCCCGATGAGATCCTCAACAAGCCGGGAGCACTGACACCGAAAGAGTTCGACGTTATGCGTCACCACACCACCCACGGCCGCACCATACTGATGGGGACCAGCAATTCCCTGAACACCGCCGTGGATGTGGCATTCAGCCACCACGAGCGGATGGATGGTTCAGGCTATCCCCGGGGCCTTTACGCCCAGCAAATCCCCTACTTTGCCAAGATCATAGGATTGGTGGACACCTACGATGCCATTACCAGCAACCGGGTCTACGATAAGGGGCGGGCCTCAATGCAGGCGCTGGAAATTATTCACAAGCACCGCGGCACCCAGTTCGATGAAGAGCTGGCGGATGCCTTCATCCAGATGATCGGGGTGTACCCGCCAGGGTCCATCGTCGAGATGGTCAACGGCGAGGTCGGCATCGTTGTGGAGAGCCGGCCGGAGCATAAACTCAAGCCTTGCGTTCTGCTGGTCAGGGAGTCTGACAAAAGCGTGATGGCCCCCTATCGGACGGTAGACCTTAAGGTCAGCCCCGAAGATGCCTCAGGCGAAATCTACCGCATTGCCCGGGAGGTCCCGGATGGTACCTACAACATAGTACTCCAGGAGTTTGTCGATCAGGGGCTGATTGTAACCACTCCACGCCTTAGCACTGGCGCCACATAAAGGGACAGTCTGTTACTTTCTAACCCGGAATGCCCTGCTATACTGCTTTTCAAACAGATTCCGGCACATCAAAACATGAACTCCGGCATTCCCTCCCTCAACATTCCGGCCGCTCCAGAAGGTTCTGGCATTTCGGAGATTACTCCGGCCGAAGGTCTCAGGGCCGTACTCGACAATCTGGACGCCCTGGTTTACGTCTCTGATTTCGAAACCCATGAGCTCCTTTACATGAACGCTTATGGCCGAAGAATCTGGGGCTCTATAGATGGGAAAAAGTGCTGGGAAGTCCTGCAGGATAACGCCAGCCCCTGCGACTTCTGCACCAATCACCTGCTGATTGATTCTGAAGGCAACCCATCTCCCCCCCATATCTGGGAATTCCAGAATCGACTGGACAACCGTTGGTACCAATGCCGGGATCAGGCAATTCCCTGGATAGATGGCCGACTGGTCCGCCTCGAAATTGCTACAGACATCACCGACCGTAAGGAGATGGAGCTAGCGTTAAAGGAGGCCCATGCAAAGGCCCGGGCCGCTGCTCTGGAGGACGACCTTACCGGGCTTCACAACAGAAGAGCCTTTTTCGAACTGGGCAATCAGCTGTTGAAACAGACCCGAAGAAACGGCTCGCCTCTGGCGATCATCATGTTTGATCTGGACCACTTCAAAAAGATCAATGATAACCACGGCCACGATGCCGGAGATGAAGTATTGCGGCACGTGGGGCGGGTTCTGATGAGCAACGTTCGTGAGGCGGATATTGCGGCGCGCATTGGTGGCGAAGAGTTCGCGATCCTACTCGGCGATGCTCATGCGGCTCAGGCTTCGGAACTGGCAGAACGTTTACTGGGCGTCATGCATGAAACACCAGTCCGATATCATGATGTTCGTATCCGGCCAACCGCCAGTTTCGGCATTTCATCCCTTCACCCGGACGAGCCAAACCTCGAGAATCTTATGGCAAGGGCGGACAGCGCGATGTATGAGTCAAAGGCCCTTGGCAGGGGTCGGGTGCGCGTCAAGCCCTGAAACGCACCCGTAGCAACTCACCCCGGCCGCTTCGTGACCGCCATGGTCAGCCGGGAAATACAGGTTGTCTTCCCCTCTTCGTTCTCAAGCAGAATTTCCCATACCTGAGTGGCACTACCGATGTGAACTGGCCTCGCCGTGCCATACACCCAGCCCTTGGTGACCGGGCGGATGTGATTGGCGTTGATATCCAGTCCAACAGCGACAGTGTCCGGGTTCTTCAGGCAGCAATTGGCCGCCATACTGCCAAGGGTTTCCGCGAGCAGCACCGATGCGCCTCCATGCAAAATGCCAAAAGGCTGCACGGTACGCTCATCAACAGGCATGCGGCCTTTGACATAGTCGTCGCCAATTTCAAGGTATTCGATACCCATGTAGCTGACCGCGGTGTTTTCGCTGGCTTTGGCAAGGTGTTCAAGGTTCGGGGTGCTGGTCCAGATTGCCATAAGAGACTGGTCTCAATGTTGTTTGAAATGGATTAGAAGCAAGGCACCAGTTTATACAGATAGGATGCGAACTACCAAGCCCTTCTCTTTCGATCTCCGATTGCTTGCTCAATCAACCTCTCGAACTCCAGCGCCGGAAGCGGGCGGCTGAAATGGTAGCCCTGAAAGCGGGTGCACCCCATGCGAACAAGGCGTTCCAGCTGCCCTTTGGTTTCCACACCTTCGGCCACCGCTGACAGTTTGAGCGCAGAGGCCAGGGCCAGGATGGTCTCTGCGATAGCCGCATCATTGGGATCATCCAGGATGTCTCGCACAAACCCCTGATCAATTTTCAGCTCATCCAGAGATAGGCGCTTCAAGTAGCCGAGGGACGAATAACCCGTGCCGAAATCATCGAGGGAGATCCGTATTCCCATGCTTCTCAGGGTTCGAAGTGTTTCCTCCACCAACTCGAGATCGTAGGCAAGAGCGCTTTCGGTAATTTCCACCTTAAGATTTCTCGGGGACGCACCGGTTTTTCTCAATAGCGCCATCACAGTCGAACAGAAAGAGGGGAGGTGGAACTGCCTGGCACTCACGTTGACCGAAACCTGGAGCTTTGATAGCGGTCCGCCTCGCTCTTTCCAACTGGCGATCCGCGAGAGAACGTCTTCCAGAACCCAGTAGCCGACCGATTCAATGAGTCCGGTTTCCTCGGCCAGAGGAATGAACTCGGCGGGAGACACCATGCCGCGCCCCGGGCAATGCCACCGAAGCAGTGCCTCGGCGCCCACAGGCTCACCTTTCTCATTCACCAGTACCTGATAGTGAACTGCCAACTGATTCTTCCGCAGTGCCACCCTGAGGTCCGACTCGAGAGCCAGGCGCTCGGACACTTTCTTCTGCATCATGCAGTCATAGAAGCGGATGCAGTTACGGCCATCCTCCTTGGCGCGGAACATGGCCATATCGGCCTGGCTCAGAAGCTCTTCAAGGGAAGTGTCGTGATCATAGAACAGGGTAATGCCGATGCTGGGAGTGCCTGTGTACTCTATCCCGTTGAGATCATAGGGCTCGTTGAGGGCATCGCGGATTTTCTCGCAGACTTTCTCGACCTTGGCAGCAGCATCGGCCGGCTCGGCGGGAAACCCCTTCAGAATGAGAACAAACTCGTCCCCACCGAGCCGGGCAACGGTATCCCAGTCCCGGACCGTGTTTTTCAACCTCTCCCCCACCTGGACCAACAGCTCATCGCCGGTCAGATGACCCGCGGAATCATTGATGTTCTTGAAGTTATCAAGATCAATAAATACCAGAGCACCATGATTATGATCCCGATTGCTCCCGGTTAACGCCTGCGCCAGGCGATCCCTGAGCAGGCGCCGGTTGGGCAGGCCGGTCAGTGGGTCGTAAAAGGCAAGCTTCTCGATCTCGGATTCCGATTGCTTGCGATCCGTCACATCAAAAAAATAGCCGTGCCAGGTCATGCTGTCGTCGGCCAATCGGGCGGGCACCGACCTGGCTTCCACCCAGGCCATCGTGCCATCGCTCTTGCAAGCTCGGAAGCTTGTTTCGAACGGCGTCATGCACCGACGAGATTCATCGACCTTTTCCAAAAAGGATGCCTTGTCTTCATCCTTGATCAGGTTCAGTAACGGCTGAGCATCCTTACTCAGCTGATCAGCCGAAAGCCCGAATATATCTTCAACTTTTTCGCTGATGAAAGGAAAGGTTACATGCCCGCCTGGATACATCCTGAACTGAAAGATGACACCCGGGAACTGGTCGGAATAACGATAAAGGCTATTCTCGAACCTCACGTTACGACTGGCCAGGATCTGTCGGTGGACAGATGCACCTAAAACTTCCCCTACCTGAAGCACGAATTCTTCGGTTTCGGCATCCAGCACTCGAGACTGTTGAAGAAAATCGAAACCCAGGATGCCACGGACCTGACCTTCAAGCTTCAAACCGACAAGAACCAGGCTCCGGATACCCTCCCGCTGGAATTCCAGTTTCTCCTCTTCAGCTTCAGATGGCAGTTCTTCGACTTCGGGGATGACAAGCACCGGGAGAGTTTGCAACTGGCCCATCAGCCATTGAAAGCGGGCCATCGGCACGTTCTGGATTGCATCTCTCTGAGGTGTCACGCCGTTTCTGCAGGCTTCATGCGTGATGGAAATGGTCTGCGTGGCTTCTTCAAACGTGATCAGGTAGGCGCGATCTGAACAGAGCTTATCGCCAAGCTCTGCGATGAAGCTGTGAACGCTGGTATCCAATTGGTCGATCTTGGACCGGGCCAGGCCCAGAGAGAGCCTGTAAACAAATTCCTTTTGCTCCCGGGTAACTGCGCTTACCATTCCTACGGCCTCCTTCCCTAGACAGCTCCACTGTTTATTTATGATAGTTGAGAAGAGCTTCTCCACACATTTACGAAGCCAAGCTTCGGTAAGTTCATACTGATGCGTATCCTTTCATTACGTATTACAGGATTTTAGATTTCTGCTACAAAAAACCGCCGGCAACCTGTGACCCCGGAATAACGAGACCGTATGATGAACTTCAGACAGCCAGGTTGATTGGTATGCGATACGAAACGGTCGAACTTGAAATTGATGTCTCGGAACTGCGGGTCGGAATGCACGTCGTCCGGCTGGACCGCCCCTGGGAAGACACTGATTTCCTGATCCAGGGCTTTGTGGTCCAGCGACAAGAGGATATCGATGCCCTTCAGTCCCAATGCCGACGCGTCGTGATTGAAGGCAAAGTGAAGAACACTGAGCCGGACATTTCCCAACGAAAGTCACGGACATCGGCGAAGTCCCGTTTTTCCATGTTCCATGGACCGACATCCGAACAGGAAATATCGAATCGCCCGCAAGAGCCCATTGCGGAAACCGGCAATTCCCGGTCGCGTCAACGGATTACTTACATTAACAAGGTCAGTGTTGACAGGGAAATACGAAAAGCATCTGGACATTACGCCGAGGCGAAGTCCTTTGCCGACAGCATCATGTCCGGTCTACGCGTTGGTCGCACACTTGATCTCAACAAGGCTCGTGAGGTCGTAGATAACTGCGTAGACAGCATCCTCAGAAATGAAGACGCACTGTTACTGCTTACAAAGTTGAAAAACAAGGACAAATATACCGCAGAGCATTCCCTCAACGTTTCGATACTGTCGGCGGCGTTCGGAAAAAAGCTGGGCTTGCTGGAAGAAGAGATTCGGTCGTTGGGGCTGGCCGGCCTACTCCACGACATAGGCAAAGCCAAAGTCCCTGTCGATCTGCTGCAAAAACCGGGACCTTTGACCCCCGAAGAACACGGAATCATGCAGAACCACGCCAACTGGGGCCGTGACATGCTCATGGCCCTTCCCCGCGTCGTGCATGCGGCCGTCGACGTAGCCTACAACCACCATGAACGCCTTGACGGCAGGGGCTACCCCCGGGGCCTCGTTGATTCCCAGATTCCCTATTTCGCAAAAATTGTGGCCATCGTCGATACCTACGATGCAATCACCAGCAATCGAGCTTATGACCGCGCGCGCTCCTCCCGGGAGGCGCTGGAAATCATCCACCGTTTCAGAGGCATTCAGTTTGATCCCGAGCTTGCCCGGGAGTTCGTCCTGCTGATCGGGATCTACCCACCCGGCGCCATTGTTGAAATGAAATCGGGCGAGGTAGCCATCGTGATTGGCTCAAACCCGAAGAATCGACGAAAGCCAAAGGTGGTTTTGGTCCGGGATGAAAACAAACAGCGGCCTGCAAAATACCGTCTTCTGGACTTGCAGACGGAGCCTCTTAACAGTGTCGGAGAACCGTTCGAAATCATTAAAGAGGTTCCTGACGGCACCTACGGAATCGTCTTGCAGCGATTCATCGATAACGGGCTCACTCTGGAACTAAACGACGCATCGGTTTGACACCTACCCAATCAACATACTTCAACTGGAGGCGGAGTACATAGCCTTGTAGCGCCTGATCAGTTCTTCCACGCGACCAGAGTTCACGAGCTCATAGAGGCGCTCGGCAAGTCGCTCCCGAAGCTCGAAGGAGTTGCATGGCGCTGCCTTGGAGAAGGTAAAAAACAGACCCTCTCGGCTCACCGGGGTCGGCAGGGGAACAAATTGATCGGCGATACCCAGGTACTCCAGTTTCACCTCACCCTGCAAAACTTCATAGAGGACATAATCCACCCGATCAACGAGCGCCATCTGGAAGGATTGTTCAATCGACCTGACTCCCTCAATGAGGAGGTTTTGTTCCGCATACCGGTCGAAATTCTGGCCAAAACTGTTGTTGATCAATGTGCTGCCCCGCTTACCCATCAGGTCCGGCCAGTGGCGGTAGACAAACTCCCGGCCTTTGGGGACCCAGACAGCGGTCGGCAGGTGCGTTATTGGCGGCAGCAAATAATCCATATAGCCGATGCGCTCCGAGGTAATGAACGCACCCGCCACCATGTCGATATCGCCCTGGCGTGCCATGCGCTGGACCCGTGCCCAAGAGCCTATGTCTTTCACTTCGACATTCACACCCAATGGCTCCGTGATTTCCTTGAGCAAAGCAGGCACCGCGCCAATCAGATAGCCCGGGCGCTCCTGGTCGCGCCAGAGCAGGGGTGGATACTCCGGATTCCCGCTCACGATGAGCGTATTGCAGGAAGGGTCTGGCAGTGCGTGAACCGGGGCCAGAAACAAGGCGGCCACTGCGAATACAAGTGACCTACCGACAACAGAAGAAAATGACTTATTCAACTCTCACAAGACCCTCTTTGTGCCAGCCCAGACGGCCAGTTTCGACAACCTGGCGACGAATTCCCGGCACCGGCCGGATCATGAAAAGATCGCCGTTTCGGCCCACCATGGCACGGGGTACACCAGTTGCTTTGGCTATGTCAGCATGCGTTTCCATGTGTTCAGCCTCACCATGGACCGGAATGGCAATGGCAGGCTTTACCCATTTATACATTAACTCCAGTTCTTCCTGCGCGGGATGACCTGAAGCATGAATTGGCAAATCAGCATCCTCGGCCGTGATTACCCTCACCCCCAACTCTTTCAATCTGGTCACCAGCGCCTCGATGGATTCCTCGTTGCCGGGGATGGCGCGAGCGCTGAATATTACCGTGTCGCCCGCCTCCAGCTCAAAATCCGGATGGGTACCAGAGGCCAGTCTGCGCAGAGCCGTTCGCGGCTCGCCCTGACTGCCCGTGGCCACGGCCAGTACTTCGTCCCGCGGGAGATACCCCAGATGTGCCGGATTGATCAACTGGTCAGCCGAATCCCACAGCCCTGCAGCCCTGGCGGCGCCACTCATATTGATCAAAGACCGGCCCAATAAACCCATATAACGGCCGGTTTCCCTCGCGATTGAGGCCAGAGTGTGTAATCGGGCGATATTACTGCCAAAACAGGTCACTACAACGCGGCCTTCGGCGGAGCGGGTCGCTCTGAGCAATCCTTCATGCAAGGCCGCCTCGGATACCGAGTGACCCGAGACTGTGGCGTTGGTGGAGTCACACACCATGGCGTTCACGCCCTCGTTTGCCAGATCGGTGAAGGTTTTTGGCGAATAGCCATGGCCTACCAGCGGCTGCTCATCCAGCTTCCAGTCACCGCTGTGGAAGATGTTACCGGCGGCGGTGCGAATCATCAGCGCGTTAGGGTCCGGGATGGAGTGAGTCAGCGCCAGCCATTGCACGCTGAATGGCCCGACCTGTTTGCTCTGGCCGGTCTCCACTTCGATGATCGGCACCCGGTGCAGCAGGTCGAACTCCGCGAGCTTGCGACGCAGAATTTCGGCCGTGAACCGGCTGGTGTATATCGGGCACTGCAGCAGCGGCCAGAGGTAGGGTACAGCTCCGACATGATCTTCGTGGGCGTGGGTAATTACCAGGCCCGCCAGCCGTTCACGGCGGTCAGCAATGAACGCAGGATCCGCCATTTGAACCGGCGGCTCGCCACGATGATGCACCGTGCCATCAGCAGCAATGCGACCAGGCTTTGGAAAGGTAACACCACAATCCACCATCAACCAGGCACCATCGTGGCCATAGAGGTTGAGGTTCATACCAATTTCACCGGTTCCACCCAGGGGTAGGAACCAGAGGTCAGACTGTTCGGGAATCATTCAGCAAATCGGTCCATGTACTTCAACACCAGGTCCTCGTGTATGCCTTCCAGTTCAATCAGTTTCAGCGCCGCCCGAATGTCATCGGCATACTTCAGCACGGGCGAGTTCTTCGCAACAGCGATGTAGGAGCGCTCTCCAGGCACAAAGAACGGTGAAACCTTAACATCCAGCCCCAACTTTTCGACCGCGTACAAACCGACAAGCTCTGGGGCGATCACGACATCTACCCGGCCTTTCTGCATCATCAGCATCAGGTTTTCGTAACGGGGCGCAGGCTCCTTGAGAAGTTTGTCATCAGTATCAAACCGGGAGAAATACGACGCCCCTTCCAGAATACCAATGGCTCGTCCATACAGATCGGCGTAGCGCTCAATGCGATTTTCTGCGTTAAGGTAAAAAAACAATCGCCGTTCCGGAGGAAATGCCGGCGCCACGAACTCCATGAGCTCGGTCCGTTCGGCGGTCTCCAGGGGCCCCAGCATGACATCCACCTCACCCTGCTGCACCATCCTCAAGACCCGCCGGAAAGGCGCCTCCCGATAATGCACTTTCCAACCCAACCGATCAGCGATTTCCTGGAAGATATCCACATATAGGCCCGTTGGCTCCCCACCCTCGATAATCCGGTAGGGGGGCGCATGATTGGCACCCACGGTTACGGTCAGCGCTTCCACGGTTTCCGTGCCCTGCTGGGCCGAAACAGGAAACACTAACGCCATCAGAACAGCGGTGGCGAACACTCGCATTCCAGTCATCCTTGCCTGTGAGGTTTTCAGATTCTTATGAGGTCTGGCCATCTGTCTCCAGTATAGACGGTTCAAGATCCGGGATCGTCGGATTTACGTACTGACGGTTGAATTCAGTCACTGATGGCACAACTTCATTATCACAGCAATCAAGAAGCGCCATTCATTCGTCAATGAAAAGGACGGACACCATGAAGATTCTGATGGTTCTTACATCCCATGACCAGATGGGCGACACCGGCCATAAGACCGGCTTCTGGCTCGAAGAGTTCACCGCGCCTTACTACGTTTTCCGGGATGCCGGCGCAGACATCACCATTGCGTCACCGAAGGGTGGCCAACCGCCAGTCGATCCCAACAGCGAGGCCGAGGAAGCGCTGACCGAGACCACGCGTCGGTTCCAGCAGGATGCCCATGCCAAGGAATCCCTCGCCAGCACTAAAAAGCTGAGCGACGTGGACATGAACGAATACGACGCGATTTTCTATCCAGGTGGTCACGGCCCGCTCTGGGACCTGGTTAACGACGACAAGTCCATTGCCCTGATCAAGACAGCCTACGAGCAGGACAAGGTGATTGGTGCAGTTTGCCACGCACCAGCCGTGTTCAAAAACGTGGAAGTGAAACCGGGCCAGAACATCGTTGGCGGCCGGGAAGTAACAGGCTTCACCAACAGCGAGGAAGAAGCGGTTGGCCTTAGCGGCGTGGTGCCTTTCCTGCTGGAAGACATGCTGAAGGAAAACACCGCCACCTACACCCGCGGTGACGACTGGGCACCGCACATCGTGGTGGACGGCAAGCTGATTACCGGGCAAAACCCGGCCTCTTCCGAGGGGGCAGCGAAGGCCGTTGTGCAGGCTCTTCAAGAGGCCTGATCCGGCAGTAACTGCAGGATGAATCCAGGGCCAGATGAATTTCATCTGGCCTTCTTTTTTGCTTCCAGCCTACTCCCCTGCGTGACTGATCAACTCGCCCGGAGCGCCCAGCTCCAGCAATTGACGAATGTGATCCGGTATCGCCACCTTGCCCATCACCGAAGGCTGAATCAGCACATAGGTGACGTCCGCATCGGCGATAAATCCGTCATCCCCATACCGGAAAAACTCCAGATGCAGGGTAAATGAAGTGTTTCCGATTCGCCCGGCGCGAATGCGGGCTTCCAGAACATCGTCAAACTTCGCCGGGGCCTTCCAGTTCACCGTCAGGCTCACCACCTGGATATCCAGGTCCTGATCCAGCAGGTGCTGATAATCGCCAAACAGGGTGCGAATGTATTCGTTGACAGCAATATCAACGAAATCCGCATAACGTGCGTTGAACACCACGCCCTGGGCATCGCATTCACCATAGCGAACCCGGAAGCGAAAACGGAAAGGCAATTCACCAGCCATGACGCGCTCCGATTAAAGTTCAGTTACTGTCGCCAACAGCTTCTCATATCTGTGCTAACGTTTTGAGGAATATCTCAAAAAAGCTGGCCATCGCTATGAGCAACCCCAAGCACACCCTTTTCTGGATGACGCTGTTCCTCGGCGTGGTCGTCATCGTCGGCGCCCTGATCCACAAGCCCCTGATTTCGGCCTTTATGGCCAACTGGGTTTTCAATCTGCTGATTCTCGGGGTTCTGATCATCGGCATCGCCCTCACCTACAGGCAGGTGTTCGTGCTGTTTCCGGAACTGAAGTGGATCGCCCAGTTCAGAACCGGACACGCCGGCCTTTCGGTGGTTCAGGAGCCCAAGTTGCTGAAGCCGCTGGCAAGACAGCTCGGCGAGGATGCAACCAAGGACCGGTTCACACTGTCTACCCTTTCCCTTCGAACCGTGCTCGATGGTATCCACTCCCGCATGGACGAACAGCGGGAAATCACGCGCTATTTCATCAGCCTGCTGGTCTTCCTCGGCCTGCTGGGTACTTTCTGGGGCCTGCTGGGCACCATCAACTCGGTCGGCCAGGTCATCACCGGACTGGATATGAGCCAGGAAGACTTCGGCAAGGTGTTTGCGGAGCTTCAGGAAGGCCTGCTTACGCCGCTTGAGGGTATGGGCACCGCGTTCAGCTCTTCTCTGCTGGGATTGGGCGGCTCACTGATACTGGGCTTCCTGGATATCCAGGCCGGCCATGCCCAGAACCGCTTTTATGACGGCCTGGAGGAGTGGCTGACAGGTGTGACCAACCTCGTGGACCGGATAGACGACGAGAAAGACCTGTCATGATCGGTTCCAGGCGCCGAAGCCGAAGCACCACCAACGTCTGGCCGGGATATGTGGATGCCCTGTCGGCTCTGCTGATGCTGGTCATATTCATGCTGCTGGTCTATGTGGTCAGCCAGCTCTACCTGTCCCAGACACTCTCTGACCGGGATACCCAGCTCGCCCGACTCAATGCCCAGTTGAACGAGCTCTCGGAATTGCTCGGCCTGGAAGAAAACAGAAGCGAGGCACTGGAAAATCAGTTAACCAGCCTTCAGGAGCGGAACAACAGTCTGGTCGGTCAGCTGGAATCCACCCGTGAACAACTGATGCGGCAAACCGCCATGGCCGATGCGCAATCGGAGCGACTGGCCAGCATGGAAGAGTCGATTGACGAGAAAGACGATATATCGGCCAGCCAGCAGGCGATGATCCTGAGGCTGTCGAATCAGATAGCCTCCTTGCGAGAGCAACTCAGGCAGATTGCCTCGGCGCTGGAGCTCCAGGAACAGATGACCGCCGACAAGGAGCAGGAACTGGAACAGGTCAGCAGACGGCTGAACACCCTGCTGGCCGAGCGCGTCAACCAACTCGAACAGTATCAGTCCGAGTTCTTTGCCCGGTTGCGGGATATTCTGGCAGGCAACGAGAATGTCCGGATCGTCGGCGACCGTTTCTTGCTACCTTCCGAACTGTTGTTTGCTTCCGCCTCGGCGGAACTGGGTGAGGAAGGCCGGCAGGAGCTCGACAAGCTAGCCAAACTACTGCTGGATGTATCCGCAAAGATTCCAGAGGACGTTGACTGGATCCTGAGGATTGATGGTCATACCGATGTCATACCTATCAATACCCCGAGATTCCCCTCGAACTGGGAGCTGTCCACTGCCCGAGCCGTCGCAGTCGTGCGCTACCTTGCAGCGCAGGGTGTACCGGAACGGCGCATGGCGGCGGCCGGATTTGGCGAGTTCTTCCCGGTAGCGGAAGGCACCTCTCCGGAGGCGTTGCAGAGAAACCGGAGGATTGAGCTGAAGCTTACAGATCGCTAACTCTGCGAATGGGTTAACAGGGCGCTCACTGTCCTGGTGTATGGCGCCTCAATGCCCAGGCGCTCGCAGCGTCTCAGGACCGCACCGGCGATACTGTCGAGTTCGAGGGGCCGCCCCTTTTCCTTGTCGACCAGCATGGACGTCTTGATGGCGTTGAAGTTGCTGATCAGGTCGAACATCTCGGCCAGATCCTCAGGCCCTAGGTTCACGTCATCGGCCTTCGACGCTGCTACGGTTTCCGCCATCATTCCGTGGACAATCTTCCGGAACTCGGGGTGGTGAGTAAGGCTCCGGGTGTCAAGGCCGGTCAGGGCCGAGAGCGGGTTCACGCCGTTGTTGATCACCAGCTTGCGCCAGAGTTCGTAACGTATGTTGTCAGAGACGGTTGTTGGAATACCGGCCGCTTCGAAGTCTTCCTGTAATTGCTGCAGCAACTGACCGCGACGATCAGATCCCACGGCCATAGGCCATTCACCCATGACAATTTGGGCAGGGCCCTCGGCTTGCACTACGCCCGGCTGGACAATATGCCCACCAATTCGGACAGCCAGGCCACCCAGAACCCTGTGTTCCCCCAGCAATGAGGCCAAGGCGGGCTCGTTATCCACCCCGTTCTGAAGCGAGAGGACCGGCACCTTGCCGTGATAGAGCCAGGGACCCAACTCGGCCAGCATCGCTTCAGTCGCCGTGGATTTGAGCGTGACCAGTACGACATCAAAATCATCCGGACGGAAACGGGCAACCACCGCGGAATGGTCCATCGACTGAACCGGAAATGACCACACCTCATCCCCATACTGAACCGTCAGCCCCTGCTCCTCCAGAGCTGCCAGATGCGCACCACGTGCGGTCAGAACCACCTCATGTCCGGCGTGCAGCAGCCTGGCGGCATAGTAACCGCCGATGCCACCGGCACCCACTATCAATAATCTGAGCATTTACGGAATCCCCAATGTTTTCCGCAGTCTATTGCATCCAGCCATAGCCGGCGAGTGAATGACTGTCCTCATTCAATGCAAAGCCGAATACCCGCTGGGGGGCTTTCAGCCCCCCCAGACTGAACGCAGTATTCAGCACGCACAGAGTGGGGTCGGCAACAGGGACATCCTGCCCACGCCTGGCTCGGCGCCCGGCCAGACTGCCCTCTGACATGGCTTGACGCCAGAGTTGCTCATGCTCCCACTGCTGTATCAGGTTGCGAATGTAGGCATCGTGCGGTTGGTGATTTATCTCACTCGCGCCCTGCTCTTTCTGATCCAGGCAGATAAGCAGAATACCCTGCTCCCGGAGCGCCTCCAGGCAGTGACCAATCTGCCTGTAGTCGTCGCTGGTCATACCGGTATTCAGCCTCAACTCAATGACTTCTTCCGGCGCCACACCGGTCATGCTCGCAGCCAGCGATTCCAGTCCGGGGTCCCGGCCACCCTCAATAGTGGCCTGAAATCCTCTATCGGCCATCAGCGATTGCAGACGCTCTGCGAGAAGGCCTTTGCCGCATTGGTGAAAGATTTCGGGTTTGTCGCCGCCCTTTCGAGAAGTGATAAAGGTGACATTGCCAACCTGCATGTCTCGCTTGATCAGACGACGGAGCCGGGGTTGGCTTATCGGAGCTGAATATGCATCTCTGTCACAGGACAGGTAAAACACTGGCAATCTCGGCACGAAGCCTCCCATCAAGCGATTAACGGGCGAATCGATCGGCGAACCGGGGCGTCAACGCCCCAGTTTTTTAGCCGACTGGCCGCCAATTCCAAAATGCTGCTTGGGCATTTCGGTAATAATGATCCGGACACTTTCCACCGGCGCCCCCAACGACCGTGAAATCGCATCGGTCACCTCACGGATAAGCATTTCCTTTTGCTCATCCGACCGCCCTTCAAGAATATTGATTTGCGCGACAGGCATGTGATCTCCTTATTCGAAGCGGGCAGACACAGTACCCAACCCCTGGTAGCGAACCGTGATGTTGTCACCGGGCTCAACAGCAATCGCAGCCGTAATGCCTCCAGTCATAATGAACGTGCCGGCCGGAATGTGCTCTCCTCGCTCGGCAAGCAGGTTAGCCAGCATGGCAACACTGGAAGCTGGGTGGCCAAGCACCGCAGCACCCGCGCCCACATCAACAACCTCGCCATTCTTCTCAACCACAACACCCAACGTTTTCAGGTCAACATCGGCAACATCGGCCATTTGGCCACCGGTGATAAAACGGGTGGACGAGGCGTTGTCTGCTACAACGCTTACCAGGTCGAACTTGAAGTTCTCATAGCGGGAATCGATGACTTCGACAGCTGGTATGACAAAGTCGGTGGCTGCCAGAACCTGGCCGATATGGCAGCCCGGCCCTTTCAGGGGTGCCTTGGTAACAAAGGCTATCTCCGCTTCGATTTTCGGGTGGATGAGCTCTTTGGTGTTGACCACCCCTCCATCGGGCACGCTGAAGTAATCCGCCAGAAATCCGTAAATCGGAGTCTCGACGCCCATCTGGGCCATCTTGGCCCAGGAAGTCAGGCCCATTTTCATACCCACAATCTTGTTACCACGGGCTTCCTTGCGACGACGGATCTCCCACTGCACGTCATAGGCATCCTCGAAGGTCATATCCGGGAAGTCGTTGGTGACCTTGGTGATGTCGTGGGCCTGAAGTTCGGCGTTTTCCACATGCTCGGCCAGAGCCAGAACCTGCTCTTGGTTTAGTGTTTTGCTCATGCGTTTTGCTCCTTTTGGGCCGCCAGCAGATCCAGCGCCACGTCCACGATCATGTCTTCCTGGCCGCCAACCATGCGGCGCTTGCCCAACTCAACCAGAATATCCACGGCCTTCAGACCGTACTTCTGCGCCGCCACTTCGGAGTGGCGCAGGAAGCTGGAATAGACACCGGCATAGCCCAGGGCCAGGGTTTCGCGGTCCACCCGCACCGGGCGGTCCTGCAAGGGGCGCACAATGTCATCGGCCGCGTCCATCAGGGCGTACACGTCCGTGCCATGCTCCCAGCCCATCTTGTCAAAGGCCGCAATGCACACTTCCAGCGGTGCGTTGCCGGCGCCAGCACCCATGCCGGCCAGGGAAGCATCGATCCGGTCACAACCTTCCTCAACGGCAACAATGGAATTGGCCACGCCCAGCGCGAGATTGTGATGAGCATGCATGCCCGTCTGGGTCTCCGGCTTGAGCACATCCTTGAGTGCCCGGAACCGGTCCCGGATGTCGTTCATGTTCATGGCGCCGCCGGAGTCGACGACGTACAGGCAGGTGGCGCCGTAGTCTTCCATCAGCTTGGCCTGCTCTGCCAACCCTTTTGGTGTCTGCATGTGGCTCATCATCAGAAAACCAACGGTGTCCATGCCCAGCTTGCGGGCGTGTTCAATGTGCTGTTTCGAGACATCCGCTTCGGTGCAGTGGGTTGCCACACGCACAATCCGGGCACCGGCGTTGTAGGCGTTGTCCAGGTCGTGGACGGTACCGATGCCGGGCAACAGCAGGGTGGCGATTTTGGCGTGCTCGATCACTTCCGCCACCGCCTCGATCCACTCCAGATCAGTGTGGGCGCCGAAGCCGTAATTGAAGCTTGAGCCCTGAAGGCCATCACCGTGGGCCACTTCAATACTGTCGACCTTCGCCTTGTCCAGGGCCCGAGCGATGTCCTGCACGTTCTTGATGGAGTACTGGTGGCGGATGGCGTGGCTGCCGTCGCGCAGGGTCACGTCGGAGATGTAGAGTTTCTTGCCGGGGTTGAATGTCATGAGAATATCCTCCTCAGTTGACCAGCGATTCGGCGATGCGCTCGGCGGTACCGAGAGCGGCGGAGGTCATGATGTCCAGATTGCCTGCATAGGCCGGCAGGTAGTGGGCCGCTCCCTCCACTTCCAGGAAGATGGAAGTCTTCAGGCCGCTGAAGCGACCCAGGCCTGGAACGTTCATGGGCTGGTCTTCGGGGATGTCATCAAACTGCACTTTCTGCTTCAGGCGGTAGCCTGGCACATAGCTGTTTACGGCCTGGACCATTTCTTCCACCGAGGCCTCCACTTCAGCCTTGTCTGCGGCGTCGGAGAGCACGTACACGGTATCGCGCATCAGGAGGGGCGGCTCGGCCGGGTTCAGGATGATGATGGCCTTGCCCTTCTGGGCACCGCCCACCACCTCAATGGCCCGGGACGTGGTTTCGGTAAACTCGTCGATATTGGCGCGGGTACCGGGGCCGGCGGACTTCGAGGAAATCGAGGCAACGATTTCGGCGTAGTGGGCCTTGGCCACTCGTGAAACCGCCGCAACCATGGGAATGGTGGCCTGGCCGCCACAGGTAACCATGTTGACGTTGCCTTCCTGAAGCTGCTGCTCAAGGTTCACCACCGGCACGCAGTAGGGGCCGATCGCCGCAGGCGTCATATCAATAATCTTGATGCTCTCCTTGTGGCCGCGCAGAAAAACCTCGTTGTGCATGTGGGCCTTTGCGGAGGTTGCATCGAATACAATGTCGATGTCGGCGAATTCCGGCATCTTCACCAGTCCATCCACCCCTTCGTGGGTGGTGGCCACGCCCATCCGGGCAGCACGGGCCAGACCGTCCGATTCCGGATCGATCCCGACCATGGCGCCCATTTCAATGTTCTTGCCGTTGCGCAGAATCTTGATCATCAGGTCGGTGCCGATGTTGCCCGAGCCGATGATGGCTGCCTTTATTTTCTTGCTCATAGCCTAGTCCTCGTTGTTCTTTTCAATCAGGCAAAACGCACCGAGGCGCTACCGATGCCACCGATATCAACCCGCATATAGTCACCGGCCTTGACCGGCTCCAGTGGCACCAGAGAACCGGAAAGGATGACCTCCCCGGCCCTCAGGGAAATACCGAACTCGCCCAGGGTATTGGCCAGCCACGTAACGCAATTCACCGGGGAACCGAGTGCTGCCGCTCCGGCTCCGGCACTGAGAACACTGCCGTTCTTCTCCACCACCATGCCGCAAGTCACCAGATCCACCTTGCGCGGAGACACCGCCTGATCCCCCAGAACAAACAAACCACAGGAGGCGTTGTCGGCAATGGTGTCCTGGATGGCGATCTTCCAGTCCTGGATGCGGGAATCGACGATTTCGAAACAGGGCATGACACATTCGGTTGCCGCCAGTACGTCTGCATTGGTGATCCCTGGTCCGGTCAGATCCTTTTTCAGGATGAAGGCAATTTCG
>Ga0070729_10003544_pt1 | contig 17972 bp, 13 predicted proteins | sample tdDd472_FD_66725 | JGI IMG/M metagenome (GOLD analysis project Ga0070729, IMG submission 66725) | Marine sediment microbial communities from the Atlantic coast under amendment with organic carbon and nitrate - tdDd47.2 | ecosystem: Environmental > Aquatic > Marine > Coastal > Sediment | place... | reverse complement strand
AACTAGAATGACATGTCAGTTCACTGTACTGACATGTCATTCTAGTTGTTTTCCAAGTATTGTCAATAGAATTTTAAAATTATCGTCTTGATGATATTTTTATTAGTTATTTAAAATACTTACGTAATATACACAGCAAAATATTAGTTGACTTGTATCTCAAATTCGCTTTTTAAAGCTGTCTATAAAGATATACAGCAGATGCTCAGAAAATTCACCAAACTGATAAAATCAGATACCGCTAACAATATAAATCCCAAATTATGCAAGATCTTTGTAACAATTGAGAGATTAAATGGTCTATTCCGAAGAACTTGCACCGGGCATTTGTAACTACAAATAAGGACTATACAATGGCAACTAAAAACAAAATTTCCTGGAAACCAATCATTTCATTTAGCCTATTTTTTACAGCATTTTTTATTGCTCTATCCGGCTTGCTTCTCTATGTGATTCCTCATGGAAACAGTGGATGGACAATACTAGGACTTAGCGGACACCAATGGAGATCTTTACATATCTGCTTCGGACTCTTGATGATTGCCCTCTTCCCCATTCATTTGTTTTTCAACTGGGTTATTCTGAAATCCAACATAAAAAGGTTCAGACATGCCTTTATGATAACAATCTTACTCTGTGCAATAATCATCTCAGGTGCAGCAGCAGATCTTCCGCCATTTTCTTGGCCTGCTGAAATCAGTCATTGGATAAAGCATGAAGGTGATTACAAAAATACTGACAAAGCGAATATGCGTCACTTCAAAAGAAAAAATCGCAGATAGCATTGATTGCATGATTAACCAACAAAAAAGGCCGGAGAACTTTACGTTTTCCGGCCTTTTACCTTTTGCATTAATTTGTTAGCTGATAATGATCTCTATTCTTGGCCCCAGGGAAATATCCATTTTACCATCTTCACAAAAATACATATCGCCGTCCTGGGTGTAGTGAAAACCTTCCTCGGCCTCAATGGTAACATGTTTGGCTAAAAACTCCTGAGTGCATTTAGGATGTATCGGCCGACCAAACCAGATCAGCGGAACATCCGGCAAGAGATCGAATGGAGAGCAATCCATGAAATGAATATGGAAAGTGTTCGGCACATCAAAAGCACGGTTCCAGGGCTTGAAACCTACACCAATGTCTTCCATTGTTCCCGACAACATAGACGAAAATCTGGTAATTCCCAGATCGTTTCCATCTACTGTAACTTTTGCATGTACCGGCCGAAACCATTCTTTAACCAACTTACCATTAACAATGGCAGATGCAATTCCTTTGGCCGCAGTCTTAATGCCCTGCCAGGGACTTGGTGTACCTGTCTTGTAATAAGTATGCATAAAGTTTGCTACAAAGCCATTGCCAAACAAAAAGCAATACTTGCCGTTAACATTCATCAGGTCGGCTTGGTGGGTTTCAAAAGGCAAACCCTCGGCATATTTGTACGACAGATTGTGCAGCAAATATTTGGGATCCCCTTTAATACCGAAACTGGTGGAAATAGTGTTGAGGGTGCCTCCGCGCAGGAGTGCAATTTTAGGCAAAGGCTGCTTTTTATAGACTTCTATCAACTTGGTCAGGGTCAGATGGTTGCTTCCATCGCCACCATTGATCGCCAGAATGTCTATTTTGCGCTTTTTAAAATCCTTCAGACAATCTTCCAACTCGTCAAGCGAGTTGGTTGCCTTGGACGAGCCTTCCGTACCCAGAATGTAACCAAGCGTTTTGATACGCTTCGGATGTTTCTGGTTTTGTCGTGACTTCGGATTATTAATTACACCTATGCCGGGCATTCAACACTCCACTGTTTAGGCCATCAAAAGAGCCATAACCGCTTTTTGGGCATGCATTCTGTTTTCTGCTTCCTGGAAAACAGCAGACTGTTTGCCATGCGCCACTTCGTGAGTAATTTCTTCATCGTAATGAGCCGGCAGACAATGCAGCACCAGAGCATCGTCGTGAGCAACCGACATCACATCGGCGTTGATCTGATAGCCGGTAAATTTTTGGATGCGCTCTTCTTTTTCGCCTTCCTGACCCATCGAAGCCCAAACATCAGTGTATAAAGCATCTGAATCTTTGGCAGCTTCTTTTACATCGTTGGTCAGAATAACTTCTGCACCAGTCGTTTTGCCAATTTCGCGGGCTTCTTCCACAACATGCTGTAGTGGTTCGTAGCCTTCGGGTGTTGCAATAGCGATGGACATTCCAACCTTGGCACAACCGTACATCAGTGAATGGGTCATGTTGTTGCCGTCACCGATATAGGTCAGCTTCAAGCCTTCAAGCTGTCTTTTGCGCTCTGCAATGGTAAAGAGATCCGCCAGAACCTGACAGGGATGATTGAAGTCTGTGAGGCCGTTGATAACCGGCACTCTGCTATGAGCTGCCAAATCCTCGACAATTTTATGCTCAAAGGTACGAGCCATGATGCCGTCTACATATGAAGATAAAACTTTGGAAATGTCTTCACTGCTTTCGCGCTTGCCAAGACTGATTTGGTCGGGGCCCAAATAAACCGCATAACCACCAAGCTGGTGCATGCCAACCTGGAAGGAAACCATGGTTCTTAAGGAAGGTTTCTGGAAAATCATTCCCAGTGTTTTACCGGCCAAGAGATCATGTTTGCGCCCGGTGTAAAGATCTTGCTTTAATCTGGCTGCCAGATCAAAAATGGTCTGAAAATCTTCTCTTGATAAATCCTTCAAACTAATCAGGTGTTTGCCGTTGAGTCTCTGGGCCATTTGTTTACTCCTTTATTATCTTTCGTTTGTTTAGTGATCGATCAGATCAGCATATTAATACGCTGTAATCTTTTGAAATGCAAATTTTGTTTATGCCTGCTATTAAAACACCGCTCTCATGTTTATCGAAAATGTCGACCAAGAATTTTAGCCGACCTACAATTTTTTTAGATACCCATTACTGGAAGGTCATGGTTGTACCGGCTTTGCCTAAAAGCGTTTGCCGCAAATGTTCATGATCGGTAATGATAGCCATTTTCGATTGTTTTCTTCTGACCCGCATCAGGTATTGAATAGCAGATTCGATCTTGGGCCCCATGGAACCCTCCGGGAAATGGCCCGCCTTCAAATACTCTCTTGCCTGATGAACCGTCAGCCTGTCCAGCCTTTTTTCGTCTTCCTTGCCGAAGTTTACCGACACGCGATCAACCGCAGTCAAAAGCACCAAAAGATCGGCATCCAGAGAACGGGCAAGCAAGGAGCTGGCAAGATCCTTGTCCACCACCGCATCAACTCCCTCGTAACGACCGTCACGCTCTATCAGCACCGGGATACCTCCACCACCTGCTGCAATGACAATTGCATTGGACTGAAGCAGGCTTTCGATAATATCCAGTTCGACAATCTCTAAAGGTTCGGGTGAAGGAACCACTCTGCGCCAACCTCGACCACTATCTTCCTCCATCGACCAATCAAGCTCCTCCATACGCTTTTTGGCTTCTTCTTCAGTATAAAAGATGGCACCAATGGGTTTATGGGGATCCTGCAACTTGGGATCATAGCGATCCACCACCACCTGAGTCAAAACCGTCACCACCGGGATCTCGCGACCTTCCAGCATGATTTTATTCTGCAGACTCTGCTGAATCATGTAACCTATGGAACCCTGGGTTCCTGCTCCCACCACACCTAAAGGCTGCTCAGGAACCTGATCCATGGCGGACTCCATCTGAATCAACCTGTCACCTACCTGGGGGCCGTTGCCGTGAGTGATAACCACCTGATAACCCATTTCGATAAGATGCCAGATGGTGTTAACGGACGCTCTGGTGTTGGCAAACTGTTGTTGAATTGTCCCCTGCTCGCCTTTTTTATTGAGAGAGTTTCCACCAAGGGCAACTACTGCGACTTTTTTTCTTCCAGACATGTGTAACCTCCAAAACTCTAAAACTGCGGGTGGCTGCAGATCTGCTGAGCCACTTGCTTCAGACGAACAGATGCCGTCAATTATAACCTACAACGTACTGAAAAGTTTTATTAATTCAGTTTTTGTGCGTTCTTCCAGTGCAAATTTGACTTTTATCATCATTTTATCAATTTTGAAGATTCCGGCGACATAAATGGGGTGAAGGAGAGGCTTATTTGCTGTCCCGAAAATAAAGGCTTTCCTCGCCATTGGACCCTCTGACTAAAGTTCAATAACAATCAAAATGCACAAAATACGATGAGCCCCGTACCCATCTAGAGGATAGATGAGGAAATTGCGAAAATTTCGGACGAAAAGATAAACGCCACGGGTGAAAGGAGGACTGAGTCAACTCCTCTAAAATTTGTACCTGAGAGTGTTGAGGATGTCAAGATATCTGGTTTTTTATGTTTGGGGGGTGTTTTGGAGGCAAGCAAATCTTAACAATAGTGGTTTTTAAATCATGCCTTCGCAGGTATGACGTGTCAACGATTATTCGAAAAAAAACGACATGTTCAAACTTAATCGAACATGTCGCTTAACTTAACCTTGAAAATATTATTTAACTTTATTGGTGGTTCCGCAAATCTCGTTTTCCCAGCCCGGGGTGCCGAAAATTTCTACATAGTCAGCTTTGTTTAATTCTATTTCATTGTAATAATTACTTTCGTCTCTGCACCAGTTGGCCATATCGGTATAGTCGTTTACGTTGTAGTGATCCAGACTTAAAGCATAGCTTTTTTCCTGAATTGCAACATTAGTAGTCCAGGATAAAGATGCCACTTCCACGCCAGCGCATTTGATTTTGATACTTTCATTGGAGTCATTGCTAATTGAGAAATCTCCACTGTTACCATAATCGTAAATATAACCAGCAAATTCATCGATATCTTTAAAAAATCCAGCTGTAGCATTTGGTAACATTTTCAATGAAGTAATGGTATGGGACTGACCAGCAGAATTCTCCAGAATGCAGCCATCGAGAACTAAAAAGACATCATCTTTGGTGTTGTAAACCTCAAACCACTCACCCTCTGACACGCCGGGATACTCGACAGGTAAAAACTCGGTGATGATAATTTCATCGGCTTCAGGAGCTCTTTCGGGAGAACAGACATTCTCGTAAGAAAGTTTGCTACCTTCGGCGCAGGCAATACAATTGGACAACGTTTGAACAAACATATTGGGGTCGTATATGGCATCAAACACCAGAGCATTATCGTTTACCACCAAACCACCCCTACTGGACTGGCCACCACTTTTATCATCTTCTTCGATTTCAAACTTGTAATAGCCGTTTTCTATCAAAGCTTCCGGATTGGTTTTGTCAAACACTGCAACTCCAAAAGAGGACATGCCAACGTAGAGGTCGTCATTGTAGGCTACAATATCATATATAGTTCCGGAAGGCAGGTTATACATTGCACGCTCTTCAATCTCGTCCGCTACAGGCGCATCAAGATCACCCACATATACAACAAAAAACTGATTGCTCGTACCAAGATACACATAAGGTTCATCAAACTCTATTGTCCAGGGACCATAATTGGATAAATCCAGTTCCTTGAAAGTAACGATATTGTCAAGATCGGAGATATCATAAATTGCCAGATCTTCACTTCCACGAGCAACATAGGCATAATTACCGGCAACTTTAATATCCTGAGTATCTTCGCCAAGGTTAACTGCCTTAACCAGCGTCCAGCCTCCATCTGCTTTTGTGCCGTTATGATCCAGCACTACATATCCTTGTCGATCCGCTGCGTAAAAACGAGAGCCTACATGAGAAAGTGAAGTTGGGCTTTTTCCAGCACTGATGGAATGCACTTCGACGGTATCGGCATCAAGAGTGGAAAGATTGATTGCATGAATGCTTCCGTTGTAATTTGAAAGATAGAGATAACCATCGTAAGCAATTGCAGATGTACTGCTGATATTACCGCTAAGTTCAACCTGCTTGCTCATGGAGGGGGCTGTCGGATCGGTAATGTCGTATAAAGATAGTGTACTACCACTGATTATGTAAACGGTGTTGCCATCAATAGCCATTGTATCAGGATCGTTCTCGACTTTGACTGCATCAGCAGGCAGTTGACATTCGCAGGTAGGAACACTCTCATCTTCCCAACATTTATATGGAGCGGTGCAGGCTCTTGGATCATCGCAAGACAAGATTGGAGAGTCATCCTCTGCCTCTACTTCTTCTTCCACTTCAGCTTCAGCTTCGGGAGCTTCTTCATCAAGGTCTCCGTCAACATCGTCGCCGTCTGTATCCTGTTCGACATCGTCGCCGTCTGTATCCTGTTCAACATCGTCGCCATCTGCATCATCAACATCACCATCCAATTCAACATCACCATCGGATGTGTCGCCATCAACATCACCGTCTGTGGTATCATTGTCTCCGCAAGATGCCAACAGCAGCGCGAATGCCATAAGAATCAAGATATTCTTAAATATTTCCGTCTTCATTTTCCACCTCATGCAAAAAAATTCTATTAGTGTAATACTTCTATCGGATATTTGACTGTATTTTCCAGTAAATATTCCCTGTTGTCACGTTTTTTTATTTTGATTGTTTGCAAATAAAAAACTGTATGCTTTCAGATTAAGGCATAAATCTTTTCATTTGTATTCTTTGATTTATTGTGTAGCTACAAACAAACCTCTGCTTAACTACAAACAAACCCACCCCAATGGTATTAAAAGTATACGAACAAAGGGTCGAAGCTACTCCAGTTCTTCGGCTGGAATATTGACCTCGATCTCTACGGTTTCGGTGTCTTCTTCCGTGCCTAACTCGGCTGGCAAGTCTTCCGATTTGCGCCAGAGATTGAAGCGCGCCAAAAAGCCGATGGACTTCTGAAACTTCATCTGTCTGTCTGCTGCGCGTCCGGCAAAGAAATCCACTTCGGGGTTTTTCGCCCTGAACACTTCATCATTTGCCAATGTCGCAAGTATCTCGTAAGACTCCTCGAACTGCAAAGCCTTTAGCAGAAGCACTCCAAGGGTGTATTTGAGCATCTTGTTGTTATGCTTTTTCAGAAGCTCACGACTGAGCCTGATGGCCTCGGCGGGATCTTTTTCCGATACGGCCATGGCTAAAAGTGCAAACTTGTCGTCTTTCTGCTCCAGCATCCAGCCATTTGTAAGTGGTGGCCATTTTTCGGTTTCAAGGTAGGTCATCTCGCAGACTTCCATAACCTCGAAGGCCAGATCGTTAACGGTGATTTTCTGTGAGGCAATCGCCATTTCGTAGGCTATCCCTGCCCTGCCGTGCGCCACCAGATGCAGCGCAAGGGTGGCGAGGTTGCCAGCTTGTTCATCTTCGGTTTTTCCCAGACCACTCAACAATGGTAAAAAATGACCATGTTTGGTGGAGAAATGGAAATCAATGGCGTTTTGTCTGTAGCGATCATAGAAAATCAAATCCTTGGGAGCAGCAAACTCTATCAGACCGTTATCATCGGTGTTGAATTCGCCCGTTCCGGCAAACTGTTCCAGCTCTTTATCTGTAACGGACAAAAGCGACAAGACATCAAAGGCACCACCTAAGGCAGCCATACGCAAGGATTGCTGAATGCTCTCGCCTTTAACCTTTTGCAACATTTTTTTGACATCCAGAGTCCATGGTTTTTCCCGCCCAACCAGAATCAGATCCACCCCACGTTCGGCAGCAGAAAACACCAGCGAGTTAGGAAAAGCCTGTTTGAAGGTTCGGATAAGAGCCTGAAGATGCTCTGGTGAAAGCTCGTACAATTGTATCCACTGGGCAAAAACTCCGTCTTCGTTAAGACGATTTTTCATGATCTTGTAAAAATCAAGTGTGAACAAACCGGAGGCACCGGAAACCCAGGGATTGGAAGGTTCAGAGACAATCACATCGAATTTGTTTCTGCTGTAACCCAGAACCGTTCTGGCATCACCCACCACGATTTTCATTCTGGGATCAGATTCAGGCTCCAGGTTTACCGACTCGAAAAATCTGGCAGCTTCCAGTACTCTAGGTTCAAGCTCCACCGCAGTCAAATCAGAAATCGGTGCAGAAAGCATGGCACCCGCAGTTACACCGGAACCATAGCCGATTAAGGCAGCCGAATGCCCCTCTTCTTTTTCGTGCAACAGAATCGGCAGCAAGCCAACCATAATCTGCGTCGGCATATCAAATCTGTTGGATGCCTCTACCTTGCCATTAATGCGCATGGTCAGAACATCCTTCCGTCTTTCCACCGACACGGTTGAAACCGGGCCATCTTTATAATAGATAATACTGGAGCGCGCCTGAGTTTTGTTCTGCTGAACCTGTTTGGCAACGCCAAGCCTGTACATACCCGAGGTAAGTTTGACAATATCCCACTGTCCCATGGTCAAAATCAGGGTGGCAGCAGTTACAGCCACCGGCAAGAAGATCAGGGCCAGTTTTTTGTAGAGAAAACCTTCTTTGGTGGAAAAGAAGATAGCAGACCAGATAATCGCCAGACCTGCCGAATAGCCAAGTGTGGTTTGCAAACCAACAGAGGGAATAAGAACGAAAGCTGCCAGAAAACTTCCTGAAATAGAACCGAGCGTATTTAAAAAGTATGCCCGTCCCACATCTTTTCCAAGCCTGCCAACACCAGAAGATATCAGTTTAACCGCAGCCGGAAAAGACACACCCATGGCCAAAGTCGGCACAAATAAAATTGCAGCAACCACCGCAGCATTGAAACCAAAGACCATTCTGGCATCAAGGTTTTCGGCACCCGCCACATAGAGCCACAAATCAGGAAGCTTGTCCACATAGTGAATGCTGGCCACCATGCCTGCACCTAAAACCAGTTGACTGATTGCCAAAAGCTGGAAAGGCTCGAACTTTCTCGAGAGGAAAATGGAGTAAATCAGACTGCCAAGACCAATGCCTGCCAGAAATACCGAAACAGTGATAGTAAAACTGTAGACCGAACTACCCAAAATCACAGCCAAAACTCTGGTATAGCCCACCTGAATCAGCATTGCATACAAACCGGAGAAAAACATAAAGGTGGCCAGAAGAATATACGGACGCAGAGGTCGTCTCTCCGGTCGGTTGGTCTCTATCGCTTTTTCGGTTTTCTCGCTCTCTGATTTCTGCTCGAAAAGACCAATAAGAATGGCAATAGCTGCAACCACAAAGGAAACCAATGCCGCTGTATGAATGCTTTGCGACTGTCCCAGATTTGGCAAAAGTACAAAACCGGCAATAAGCACACCCAAAAATGCTCCCGTAGTATTGATTCCGTATAAAAGCCCAATTTTGGAGCCGATACTTGAGTTGTTGTCGGTTATGGCCTTGCTCAACAGTGGCAAAGTTGCCCCCATGGCAATGGTTGGAGGTAACAAAGCCAGAAAGATTACAGCAAAACGCAAGACGGAATAGGCTTCTGCCTGAAGATAATCCCCACCGAACATGCTTGCCTGAAACTGATTCAATGATGCAATCACAAAAGGTGATATAATGGCGTAAACGCCTATAAACAGTTCTAAAATTCCATAAACCAGGAATCTCTTTCTCAGTTTGTCCACCAGATAGGAGGCAATTAAGCTGCCGATTCCCAGACCACCTAAAAAGGCTGCGGTAACCGTTCCGGTTGCAAGTGAGGTAGAGCCGAAAATGGTTGAAAGCTGCCTGAACCAGACTGTTTCCAGAAGCAATCCACTAAGGCCAGAGAAGAAAAATAATAAAGTTACTATGTGTTTCATGTCATTTCCTTAATATTAGATCTTGATCCTTTTATCAGAATCAATTAAAACAGACAAGAAATAGAAGATTAATTATCTGATTCGAGGGAAACAAATGAACTGGATAGCAAATTTTATTAGGGGCTTTCTGCTTTCTTTCAATGCAATATCAACTTTGACCAAACCGGGGCTGAAACGTTATGTGGCCTTTCCGGTGCTAATTAATGCGGTTATCTTCATTGCTGGATTTGTCCTTTTATGGACCTACCGCATTGGTCTGATTGAATGGATCTACAAGCCCTACCCGGACGACAACACCTGGCAATTGATACTCTGGTATTTCATTGCCATTTTTCTGTTTGGTGGAATTATCCTAGTGGCATACTTTCTCTTTACCCCGATTGGTTGCCTGTTGGCCTCACCATTCAATGACTCACTGGCCGGAAAAACGGAACAACTGCTCTCACCGGACGAGCCACAGGAGGAAATTCCACTCTCTGCCGGAAAATTCATGAAAACCGTGGGTAAGGAAATCGCCAAAGTTATTCTGGTGAGTGTTGTAATGACTCTGACTTTCCTGCTAAATCTGTTGCCGGTTATCGGCACGATTCTTTTCTTGCTCTGCACGGCCACACTTGGAGCATTTGTAATTGCCCTGCAATATCTGGATTATCCCATGGACAGACACGATTTTTCACTGTTGGAAGTAGCTAAAACCATTACTGGTAATCTTAGTTTATGCCTTGGTTTCGGACTTGGTGCGATGCTCTTGCTGATGATTCCATTTTTAAACCTGATCTGCATTCCTGTATGCGTAATTGCTGCAACCTCATTGTTTGTTGGACTGAAAAATGAAGGAAGAATCGTTGTAGCAAATAAGATTGCCAAAGAATCTTAAGATCTTAATTGCAGCAGATTGACTTTTCGATGTTTTATTGTTAGCATGCCTCCAACATATTACAGAAGCGGGATTGTCCAATATATTCAATATGTTCAACCTGTTAATTGCAGAAAACATATCGGCTGTTCAAAAGCGGTCATCATCGTGATAAAGGAAAGAAAATGAAGCGAACCTATACGCTTGCTTTTTGTATTTTAGCAATTATTGCAATTGTAGCCTGTGAAAGTAATAATAGCTGCAATAAATCAGAGGAATGCGACTCCGATCAAATCTGCGAAAACAACAAATGCATCAAGGGTGAAAGAAATACCGAAGATGTAAATGTTAAAAAAGCTCCAAAGGTGTTCCCCAAGAAAAAATACGAACTGGTGAAAGATGGTGCCACAAAAGAAATAGCTCAGGAAATTCCTGTATATACAGACGAACTTACTCAGTGCAACAAAAAAACCTATAAATCCATAGATGAAAAATGTGATGGCAGAGATGATAGCTGCTGGACATATATGCACGATGCCGAACAACACAAATTGAGTGAATTTGAAGATAAAAATTGCGACGGTAAATCCGACATCTGCACCTACTGGGGGTATAATAAAGCCGGTAAAAAACTCTACAAAAAAACTGATTCCAATTGCGATGGATCTTTTGATACAGATTGCAAGTACTGGACATACGACGAGATGGGCAATCTGATCTCGAAAAGAGAAGATATCAACTGCGATGGCAGACCGGATATCAATTGTCACAAATTTGAATTCGATGACAATGAAAACAAGACCAGACATCAGGAAGATAACAACTGCGACGGCATACCTGAAACAAACTGCAAGGTCTGGAGCTTTAACGAGGACAGCAAACCTTTAACCATCGAGCAGGATGAGGATTGTGACGGTATAGCCGACAAAGACTGCCTCTTTTATACCTACGATGCCGAAGGCAATGAAATAAATGTCAAAACAGATAAAAACTGCGATAAGACAATGGACTATGCCTGTCGTAATTTCACCTACAATGAAGATAAGAAAAAGCTTAGCCAGGAATGGGACTGGGACTGTGATGGTCTTGCCGATAAAAGCTGCCAATACTGGGAATTTGATAAAAACAAAAATATGATTGCCGACAGACGGGATTATAATTGCGACAAGTTGTTGGATATGTGCAAAACCTACACCTACTCTGAAGCAAATATGATTCTGACAGCGAAGGAAGATACCGACTGCGACAGCAAAGCAGACCAGAACTGCTATTATTACGGCTACGATGAAGCATTGAATAAAACATCCGAAAAAACTGCTTTGTACTGCGATGATACTTTCAGTAATTGCAAAAGCTGGAAATATAATGAGTTCAATAAGCCTGTTAAAGAGGCCACGGATATCAATTGCGACAACAAAAACGACAAAGACTGCTATGTCTATAAATACGACGTCAACGGTTTTCGAACCAAAGAAGACAGAGATGATGAATGCGATGGCGAATTTGATCTCTGTAAAACATTTACCTACACCTCTGATGGCAAACGTAAAACAGAGGAATGGGACTACAAATGCGACGGCAAACCGGAGAGACGCAAACAATACGACTACCAGAACGAGCGCAACCAGACAAACCAGCACGATAACGAGAAAGATGCAGAAGATCGTGATTGCTGGTCTGCAACCTACGACAACGCCGGAAACAAACTGAGTGAACAATGGGACATAGATTGTAACGGCAGTTTTGATCGTGACTGCTGGAAATGGGTCTACAATTCCAACAACGAAATGCTCAGCGAAACAAGGGACGAAGATTGCAACGAATCGCTGGATCTGTGCATAAGTTACACCTATGGAAGTTGTTTCTAATTAAATTTTTCGCCAGCCGGATGATATCATTTCATTGATATTTACATCTGAGTCTCAATTTGCTATACCAGAATAACTTTGATACTCGTATAGCATTACTGAAAGTTGAGGTTCTTATGGCTGTAGCAAAAATTCCCGAAGATCTGAAATCATTCTTTAAAGACTGCCAGGCAGTTCATGTTGAAAAAATTAAATGGGGCGAGATGGATGCTTTCCAGCATTTAAACAATGTTCACTATTTCCGCTATCAGGAAAGTGCCAGAATAGTTTCTTTTGAGCAGACCGAGATGCTGATTCATGGCGCGGACAGGGAGATAGGCCCGATACTGGCGGCCACAAGCTGCAAGTATATTGCGCCAGTAGTTTACCCGGATACTCTCTGGATCGGCATCAACACCCTTAATATCGAGAAAGACCGATTTAGCCAGGAATACGTGATAGTGAGTGAGTCACAAAAAAAACTTGTTGCCAAAGGTACTGGTACTGTGGTTTCTTATGACTATAAAAACAAGTGCAAAGCCGACATTCCGGAAAGCTGGAAAGAAGCGTTGAGAAAATCTCATATTTAAATAAGCAGAGGAGACCTTATGGCAACTCTCAAAGCCCCTGATGCAATTGACGCAAAAGCCAAAGCTAAAATTGTGGCGACTTTTGAAAAATACATCAATAAAGGACAGGTCAAATATCTTAAGGCGGGCCACCTTGATGTAATAGAAAAAGAACGCAAGGGAATCAACTTTGTTGACCCGGTCAGCAAGCGCAAGATGATCGACTGTTTTTCTTCTGCCGGATGTTTCAATGTGGGCAGACATAACCCAGTGGTCATGCAGGCACTTGACGAGGCTTTGAACACACTTGACATGGGAAACCATCATATGGTTTCAAAAGAAAAAGTTGCCTTTGCCAAAAAGCTGGTATCCATTGCACCGGGTGATCTTAATCGTGTTCTGTTTGCCTCCGGTGGCGGAGATGCGGTTGAAGCCGCGATAAAGCTAGCCAGAGCTGCCACCGGCAAAAAAGAAATCATCTCGACCATCAAGGCCTACCATGGTCATACAGGTTTTGCCCTATCTGCCAACGGTAAAGAGCATTACCGTGGTTACTGCGAACCTTTAATGCCTGGTTTCAGGTTTGTAGATTTCAACGATCTTGAAGCAATGAAACTGGTGGTTGGCGATAATACCGCAGCAATCATTGTCGAGCCTATACAGGGCGAGGCCGGAATATTTATCGGCGAGCCTGAATACCTTAAAGGATTACGCAAGCTCTGTGATGAGACAGGCACACTTTTGATATTCGATGAAATACAGACCGGCTTTGGCCGAACCGGAAAAATGTTTGCCTTAGAGCATTCCTGCGTGATACCGGATATCATGACTGTTGCAAAGTCCATCGGTGGCGGGCTCTACCCAAACGCTGCGGTTTTGTATAGAGACACTGAGCAACTTTTAAATTATGTCTCGGCAAACCCTGATTTCCACCCCTCTACCACTGGCGGAACCGACATTGGTTGCGCAGTTTCTCTGAAGGTCGTGGAATACATAGAGGAACATCATCTCTGCCAGAACTCTGAACAGATGGGTGCAAGGCTCAAGGCTGCCCTATTGCAGCTTAAAAAGGACAACCCCAAAATCATCAAGGATGTGCGCGGAATCGGGCTGATGGTGGGAATCGAATATCTCCACGAATTTATGGGGCCAATGATGTCTGACGCGCTGGCAACGCAGGGGATTTTTGCAGCCTATTCAGGCAATGCGCCACAGGTTATGAGATTCATGATGCCGATTACGGTTTCCGATCAGGAAATGGATCAGGTAATTGAATCCATCAACAATGCGGTGGCAATCATGAAACGCCTGTTACCACTCGCTCTGCCCGCAGCCAAAATTCCAATTGTATTAAAATTGCTTAATAGCGAAAAAGTACAAACCTCGCTATTTGGTGCCATAAGAGTAATTGAAGATGGCGTTAAAACCGTAACCAACAGATTCTCAAGGTGAAAACATGTCCAGTAAAGAGAATGAAAAAACATTTGAGAGCTTTGCCGGACTCCTTTCCGAAGGTCATCTGAGAGAGCTTGAAGAGATCGGTCACAACTTTATTGTCGACAAACGTGAAGGCAACTATATTTTCGATGAAAATGGCAAACGCTACATCGACTGCGACAACAATGAAGGCTGCTTTGTACTTGGCCGACACAATCAGGAATTGGCCGAAGAGTTAAGAGTTGCCATGCACGAAACCGAGCAAGGTAATTTTCCGATGATCTCGGTTGAAAAAGCAAATTTAGCCAAAGCTCTGGCAGACTTTGCCCCGGGAAATCTGGAATGCTCTGTTTTCAGTGTTGTTAGAGGCGAAACCATTGAGTTTGCCTGCAAACTTGCCCGAGGATATTGCGGTAGAGCAAAGCTTCTCAGCATCGGCGGAAGCTGGCACGGCGAGACGGGCTTTGCCGTAAGCCTGTCCGACAGGGCTAACAAAGATGTATTTGCCCCGCTGGTGCCTGATTGCCAAAGCATAGCCTTTGGAAACATTGACGAGGCCAGAGAGCAAATTGACAAAGACACCGCGGCAGTTATTATCGAACCGTTGCAGGTTCATTTCAATTGCAGACAACAAAGCAGCGAATATCTTTACGAAATTAAAAGACTGTGCAAAAAAAACAAGACCCTGCTTATTTTCGATGAAACCAATACGGCCTTTGGTAGCAGCGGATACCGTTTTCTCTGCGATTACTATAACATTGTCCCCGATATGCTGGTAACAGGAGAAGCACTTGGTGCCGGTATCTTTCCAATTGCCGCCACAATCATTACTCAGGAAGTGAACCAGTTTCTGAATCAGCACCCAATGATTCATCTTTCCACCTTTGGAGGATCGGACCTCGGTTGCCGGGTGGCACTGAAAACACTTGAGATCTATCAAAGGGACAAACCATGGCGCGAAACAAAACGCTTAGGCTTTAAACTCATGGAAGGTCTTGAAACAATCATCGCCAAACAGGACAAACCGGTTATATTTGCCGCAGACGGCATGGGCTTCTTGGTAAGCCTGGATCTTGGCACAAGAGAAAAAGCCAAGAGTTTCTGTAAACGACTTGCTGAAAATGGTCTCTTGGCCAAACCTGCCAATATTTTAAAACGTTGTGTAATTCTAAGGCCCGCAGTGATATCAGGAGAAGAGATGATAGATGAAATCCTGAAAATTGTTGAAAATACATGCAACGAAACACATACATTATAAGTGAGGCTTTATGAAAGCATTGTTTTTTGAAAACAGACTCGATAAAATCGTGGCCTTAAAAGCAGCCTCGGTATTTAATAAACATGCAGCACTGGGAAAACTTTCCCCACTAAGATATGCCGATATTAAAGAGCCACAAATACCGAATCAGCGCTGGCTCAAAGTTAAAAACACAAGCTGCGGACTTTGTGGTACAGATTTGCATTTCATGTTCATGGATATGGACCCCAAATGTTTCACCGCTGCGGTACCGGGTATTTCAAGAAAGTTTCTGGGCCACGAATTAATCGGCGAAGTGGTAGAAACAGGCAGTGAAGTTGACAGCGTAAAAACCGGCGACAGGGTTGCCATGCGCATCGACTGGCCCTCATGCAATCAACTGGAGATATCACCACCGTGTGAACAATGTAAAAACGGCAATTACATGCTATGCGAAAACCTTGGCCTTAAAAACCTGCCGGAACAAAATATTGGCGGAGGGTTTTCACCATATATGGTCATGCACAACAGTCAACCATTTGTAATCCCGCAGGAGATAGACAACGACAAAGCATTATTACTGGAACCTCTGGCATCTGCCACCCACGGAATTTTAAAGGCCGAACCAAAATCCGGCAACAAAGTTTTGATTTTAGGTGCCGGCACCATAGGTCTGATGAGCATTGCAGCAATTAAAGGGCTGTTCCACGAAACAGAAGTCTACTGTCTATCACGCTACGATTTTCAATCTCGCATTGCGAGCAAACTTGGTGCAAATATAATACAAGAGGGCCCCGGACTTTTTCAGGATGCAGCAAATATTACAAACGCCAGATACAATAAGGGCTACTTTGGCAATGAAATTCTTTTAGGTGGTTTTGATATTATTTACGACACAGTGGGTAATGATAAAAGCCTTTCGACTTCACTAAGATTATGCAAAGCCGGTGGTAAAGTAGTGCTTATCGGCATAAACTTCACACCGGGAAAGATAGATTATACCCCAATCTGGAATCAGGAAATTACGCTGGTGGGAATCAATTGTCATGCAACAGAATACAACAATAAAACCTCTTTCAATATTGCTGCCAATTTACTTAGTAAAAACGCAGTAGACCCAAAGGATATAATCTCGCACCGATATCCTGTTTCCAAGTATAAAGAAGCAGTAAAAACTTTTCTTTCAAAATCAAAAACAAAAGCAACCAAAATAGTTTTCGATCACCAATAAAAAAGCCCCCCTGAAAGGGAGGCTTTTTATTGAGTGATATTTTCTACTGACATCCTGTGTCGTATTCATTCTCGCAAACCCCATTGACACAGCTATCTATCGTACAATAATCAAAGTCATCGCAGTCACTATCTAAGGTGCATGAAACTGGGCAACTTCCGTTATCCGTATTCTCGCAGATACCTGCATTACAGAAATCGTCTGTGCAATCATTACTGTCGTTACACTCTTCATCAAGCTGACACTGCACCACATTTTCAACACATTGCCCTGATTCGATATCACACATTTCATTTTCAAAACAATCCGTATCGCTGATACATTTTTCCACGCCAACACAGACACCGGCCTGACACTGATCTTCGATGGTATTTTCATTTCCATCGTCGCAAACAAAACCATCAGGTTGGTATTGATTCATACATGAATCCGACTTCATATCACAACTATCAATTGTACACGGGTTAAAATCATCACAGGCATTGAAATCATATTTCCATTCACACACATTGTCTACAATACATGTATCCATGGTACAAATTGATGAATCAGCACAATTTTCATCCATACTGCATGTTTCCGTGCCAACACCAACACACTCACCTGCTTCACAGTAACCGTTTACCGCAAGCTCGTATGGAGAATCGCAATCCATACCCTCATTACCAGCAACAAATATGCACATTCCGTCTGTCTGACAAGTGCCTATCTGACAGATACTTTCACCAACACAGTCAGTGTCGCTAACACAAGGTTGGAACTTACATATATATTCTTCGCAAATTTGTTGTGGCCCGCAATCAACATCATCAGTGCAACTCATATTACATGTGCCGTTGTCAACATTGTCACAAGAACCTTCAGTGCATTTATCATCGGTACAGGGGTTTTGGTCGTCGCACTCGCTGTCAATGGCGCATGTGCCACCGCAGCTACCGTTGTCTTCAGCCGAACATACTCCATCAAAGCAGTAGTTGTTGGTGCAGGGATTGCCGTCATCGCACTGATAATCGTCGGTGCAGCCGGTGTTGCAGCTTTCGTCCCAGTCGTAGAAACAGCGACCCTCTTCACAGCGCTCGATGGTGCAGGGATCAGTGTCCATGCAGTCCTCAACCGTTTCGCAGGTCGGCACACATTTGCCGTCCAT
>Ga0070729_10003542_pt1 | contig 17974 bp, 9 predicted proteins | sample tdDd472_FD_66725 | JGI IMG/M metagenome (GOLD analysis project Ga0070729, IMG submission 66725) | Marine sediment microbial communities from the Atlantic coast under amendment with organic carbon and nitrate - tdDd47.2 | ecosystem: Environmental > Aquatic > Marine > Coastal > Sediment | place... | reverse complement strand
AATCCAGAAACCGGCACCGTCAACCGGTAAACTGATGGTATCATACTCCATAAATTTTAGTTCTCCTGTCCAGTCGAAAGTTTTCTGTTCGCCATTTTTAACACCATACTCTATATTCAGTGTTGTAAGCGTTTCTTTTCCTGAATTACGAATAATTACCATTGGCTCGGTACATAGGGGGTTTTTGCGTGCATGATACTCGTAATTTGATGGTTTAATAACATCATATACCTCAGCATCGTAATTAAAGTTGGCATCACCATATTGAATTAGCTGCATTGATACCTGGTAATTACCATTCTGCATTCCGGGGTTGTTGTCTGGGACACCGTCAATTCCATAGTCAAGGTTGATTTCGCCTCCGGGACTTACAAATTCACTAATCTCCACATCATGCTCCTTTACCTTATCACCCGGGCACCATCCTTCGCGTGCTCCCGGCCAGTTTCCGCCTTGTGGATAAACCGGATTCAGGCCGCAATCATTATCCAGCCAAATATGCCACTCGTCGAAGATGCTGTCGTTAACATACAGGTAATGTGTATTATCCCACCATTCACAGCAATGCGGATATTCACCAGTGCTGGTTGCATGACCATGTCCGGTTAAGCGGGTTCTTACCTTTGCTGTTTTAGCATCAGCATGTAATTGCATAGTCTGTTCTGCCAGTGCTTCATCGGAATTTAGTTGACCATATTTGTACGACTGACGTTCGCCCCATATTCTGTCGATTTGAACTACGTTTCTTGTTGGTGTTCCTTTAATCATCGCGAATTTAAGGTCAATTAATTCTTGTTGGTTTCCGGCACTTAGTTTTACATCGCCATGCAGTAATGGTTCGTAGTCGGTAACATCATATATCCAGGTAAATCCATCTTCTCCTAAATCGAGCTGAATACCGTAAGGTGTTATAAACCGACCGATTTCATATTTATCAACCTTTTCATAAGGTACACCAAGGTATTCCAACGTATTATTTGTGAATGACTGATCAGTTGTAATGGCCGTTTCTGAAATTTGCGATCCATCAGTATCGAAGGTGTAATAATTACCTTCCGGCCAACCGTAGATATATTCATCAACAATAGCTTGATTCGCTTCAATTTTATAGCGTAATATAGAAGCAGGTGTGATCAGTAAATTTTCTTCAATTGTTTGTTCTTCCGAATGGCTGGTGTAATCACCCTGAATAAATGCAATTATCGGGCAGGCGTCTACTGTTGAGGTTACTGCGCGTATTTCATTACTTAATGTTTTCCATTCAGGAACGCCAATAAAATGTCCATGATGTTCATTACCGGAAGCATCATTTGTAACAAATCCTTGTCCTTCGGTTAATGGATAGTAAGCTTCAATATTCAGATATTTTGGGTGTGTATTTTCAAGCTTCTTATCTTTCCATTCTGAAATTTCGCCTGCGGTAAGTGCGCTTGACCATATACGAACGTCGAAAAGATTTATGTCGTTATTGTTATTTTGTAAGTGGTTTAAAAGAAAAGGAGCATTGTTGTCAGGTGTTGTTTTAGGTAAAGTACCGTTGTAATTAAGATTCTTTAGTTGTCCGTTGATATATAGTTTTAATTTATCTTCGTTTTCTGCTCCGGTGCCATCAAAAACCATTGCAACGTGTGTCCAGGTATTCAGAGGAATAACAACTCCTGAATTTCCATAGCTGTTATCCGGGTTACGGATTATTGGAAATAATTCTCCCTCTTTAGGTCCTGTTTGCAGTAGTAGTTTTTTGTTTTTGTTGAAAATCGATCGCCATGCAGTCCAGCTGTCAATCTTAACCCAGGCTTCAAAGGAGAACTTTGTCGCATCGTTGGTAGCTTCAATGTTTCCGCAATTTATCACATCGTTTGTTCCTTCAAAATCGATGTAAAACTGTTTTGTTTGTTGGATTCCGGAAAAATCACTGCTTGCTTCAAGAGTAGTTTTGATATGTTCATTAGGGTATACGGCATAGGATAAATCAACAAGTATGTTCGAGCTTCCATCCCAGTTGAAATTGTTTGTGAAAATTAGCTCTTGCCATCCTGTTGTATTAAAGTCTGTATTCGCTTTATATACTTCAATAAGGTTTTCGGTATCGATGTCGTTTAAGCTGTTTGCATTGCTGTTTTTTAGTTTGATGCAAAAATCACGCAGCTCTTTTCCGCTCTGACTAACCTTTAGTTTTAATTTTTGAATGTTGCCAGATTGTAATCCTTTGGTTGTAAGTGATGATGCTGGTATTATATACTGAAGTTGTTTTAGATTGTTTTCAAGTTCATAGTTTCTGTTTGATTGCCCTGCTTCAACAATTATTTCAGAATTGACAGCATCAATTATAGTTACTGATTCTGATTTTTTGTATGTATTATATATTTTATTTAGTGTATAGTTGAAGTTTGCCGGCGCAGAGTCGCCAACCATATAAAGTGGATGGGTAAGATCATCCTGAATCATCTCGCCGGTATGATCGAAAACATTGGTATAGGTAAGATAGTCCCATTCGCCGCAATTATATTTGTCGGCAGTTGTTGCCGGATCGCACTTTAAAGTGTAGTACATTAATATCTTACGGTACTCTTCGGAATTGTCCGGGAAATTCCAAACTCCTTTGCGGGTTGTAATACTATCGAAGTTTAATGTTTGTATCCAGGTAGTATCTTGTGCCTGGGAACTAAGAAGTGTAATTAAGGTAAAAAATAAAAATGCTATCTTTCTCATAATGATCATAGTTGTGTTTAGACACAAATTTATGTGAATATTGTTCTCGTACTCATGCAAAATGTCATTGTAGTAGATTTGTCATGTTGAAAATTGGAGTGGTTATCGAATGTTTATTTCTTGTAAATTGTGCAGATGTATCTACATAAAAAAAACAAAATGCAGATAAACAGATTGTAAGGCAGGAGGCTTATATAACTCTTGTTAATGTTAAACTTTGAATACTAGTAAATATATCGATTGAAAGAATGGTAATGGGTTTTATTTTTTTTCGGGAAGTATTTTAAAAAAAAAGCCCGGTTTTCACCAGGCTATATATCTATTTATTCTCAACTTTCTTCTTCCTTTTCTTCTTCCAGCGCTTATGCGACCATAACCAGTATTCCGGTTTTTCGCGAATTACCTCTTCCAGGGCGGTCATATAGCGTTGTGTAATTTCGCCCGGTTCTAAATCATTTGGATTATCGGCTAGCTTTTTTAATTCCAGTTCGTAATGTCCCTTTTTTACACGGCGTACATCAAAGAAGATAATCGGCAGATTATTGTAGCGCGAATAACTTTCCGGTCCGTGTAAGCATGGAGTTTCTATACCAAGGAAATCTACCCAAATGGCTTTTTTCATCATTCCGCCCGGGTATTGATCGGCTGCCATTATATAAAGTGCAGGTTTTTCTTTCTTACTTTGGAAATAGTCCAGCGTATCGAAAATAGAAACCAGTTTCATGCCAAATTTCTGGCGTAGTTTTATTGAGTAGTTTTCTACAAAAGTATTGTTTAATGGTTTGTAAAGGGCTGCCCCCTGGTGTTTTATTTGTGAATCTACTGCCTGAATTCCCCATTCCCAGTTTCCGTAGTGACTGGCTAGTGCGATTACTTCCTGTCCTTTTTCGTAGTATTCATCCAGGAATTCAGGATTAACAATTTTGTAGCGTTTCTGAAATTGCTTCTGTGTCATTGTAAAACCCTTTAACGACTCTACGAATATGTGCGTTAAATTTCTTCGGTAAAATGCCTTGCTCAGCCGTTTAATTTCTTTTTTGTCTTTCTCAGGAAAGCACTTACTTAAGTTACCAAAGGTCACTTTTTTACGATAACCAATAATATAATACATTACTATATATGTCATCCAGCTAATAAAGTAGATTAGCCAAAATGGAATAATCCGGAAGAAGTGAATACCTATATAGAAAAAGAAGAATGTAATTCTTTGCATAACATTGATTTTATTTGGCGGTAAAAATACAGATTATATTATTAGTGCAATAATTATTTCAATTACTTTTGTGCAGGTATAAAAAATGTGATTTTATTATTTATTGTAGCTCTTATGCTCAAATCAATTTGTTTTCCCCGTCCCAAGTGTGCAAATTGATTTCTCTGACTTCCGCCAACTGGCAGATAGGGGTAAAGAAGAAAAATTAAATAATAATTAGACCAAATATGCCAATAAGCAATTTAATTATAAAGCAATTATGAATACAGCACTTACTCAGCTTCTGAATATACAGTACCCGGTTATTATGGCCCCGATGTTTTTAGTATCGAACACTAAAATGATAATTGAAGCCTTGAATGCCGGCATTACCGGTGCGATTCCTGCACTTAATTTTAAAACCGATAAAGAGTTTCGTGCAGCCATTCAGGAAATAAAAGCAGCATCGGATAAACCGTTTGGGATTAATCTTATTGTTAATAAATCGAATCCAAATTATAAGCAGCAGCTAAATACCATTGTCGATCTTAAAGTTGCTTTTGTGATTACTTCATTGGGTTCGCCAAAAGAGGTAATTAAAAAATGTAAACCCGAAGGTATTAAAGTGTTTTGCGATGTAACCGATGCCAAATATGCTTTAAAGGTTGAAAAACTTGGTGCCGATGCGTTAATCGCTGTAAATAAAAATGCAGGAGGACATGCAGGACCAATGACTCCGGAACAACTGATTCCATTATTAAAGGAACAATGTAAAATCCCGGTAATTTCTGCCGGTGGTGTGGCTACCCGTGCTCAGTTGGATAAAATGCTGGATTTGGGTGCTGATGGTATTTCTGCCGGAACACCTTTTATTGCTTCCGAAGAGTGTAATGTACACCCCGATTATAAAAAGGCCATTGTAGATTATAAGGCTTCGGATATAGTACTAACCACAAAAATGTCGGGCTCGCCACTTGCTGTTATTAATACGCCTTATGTTGAAGAAATCGGAACAAAAGCAAATTTCCTGGAAAGTGTTCTTAACCGAAATAAAAAACTAAAAAAGCTGGTCAAGAAAATAATCTTTAACCGTGGAATGAAAACCATGGAGAAAGCTGCCTTTAGTGCTACCTATAAAACCGTTTGGGTTGCCGGACCGGTAATTGAGGATATCGATGCCATTATGCCTTTGCAACAAATTGTGAAGCGAATGGTGGAACCTTCAAATGATTAATGCATAGTAATTAATAAATCGGGCTTATTATTTCAATGTTATCAATTGCTCCGATGTTATATATCTTCCTGTCTCAACAATCTCTTCGGCCTTAAAAAAATCGAAGGTACTGCAGGTATCTCTTGAGATATTTATTAATAAATCAACGGAGTGTTTTTCCAGATGCAGCTCCGACATTTGATGCATCATTAAACTAATGGTTTGGTTGATAAGATTAAAATAGTTCATTCTATCCTCGTGGTGCAAGGGATTTATTTTCTTTAAATGTTGATGAAACGATTTTAGCTTGTTTTGGTAGATCGTATACTTTTTTAATGCCTCTTTTTTAGTTATTGCTGGTTTTATACTCGGAACATTTGCATTAACATCTACAGCAATTAAAATATCGTCTTTAATTCGTTTTACATTATCAATGGGAATATTATTAACAACACCACCGTCAACCAACAAGCCCGATTCTGTTTTAACAGGAGTTATAACCGATGGTATAGCAATCGATGCCCGAATGGCTTCATAAACACTTCCGCTGGTAAATACCACCTCTTTTTTAGAAATTATATCGGTAGCGGTAGCTGAATATGGTATATTCATATTCTCGATATTAATATCCGGAATAATCTCTTTCATGGCATTAATTACCCGCTCGCCTTTAATCAAGCCCTGGTTCCCAAAAGAGAAATCGACAAGTTGAAACGTTTTGCGCTTATCAATGGTATACATCCACTCTTTAAATTCCTGCAATTTATTCATGGCATAAAATGCACCTACCATCGAACCCATCGATGTTCCGGCAATAGATGTGATGTTGTAATTTTGTGCTAAAAGCTCTTCAATTACACCAATGTGAGCGAGTCCCCGGGCTCCTCCTCCGGATAATACCAATGCTACGTTTTGTTTTGTCATCTCTGTTTATTTCATTTGAAATGCTCGTTCGCCAATATTGAAACGCAAACCATACGTTTTAATGCGATGAAGATACTGAATTTATTCGATGATTTTTGGTGTCTTTTTTAAGTTATTTCGTGTAAAACCTAAACAACCAAAGGCAGTTTCTTAAACCCGCAATATGCTCATCGAAGCGCCACCCTCATCTAGGAGAGGATCGGGGTGAGGTGGTTATCGGGAAAGGTGGCTGCCGGCTATCAATTCTCTATTCAATTCTATAAAACTATTCGCCATGTAGATAAACCAAAAAGTCCAGCCAATATGAAAAAAGCGTTGTTTCAATCCAATGTAATCACTTAAGATATTTGGTAGAAATACTAAAAATCCAAGCATCATAATTATGAAAGTTACAAACGACATGCTTTTAATCCTTGAAATCTTTTCTGATTCCCATATGAACAGAGTCATTAGAGGCGATAAAAACAGAAGTATCGAAGGTGAACCCAGAATTCCATGCAATTGTAGTGGTAAAGGAAACAGTGCAGCACCACATATCGAGAAAGAAAAAGTCAGAATAATTAAAACCGGAATTGTATTCAAGCCACTTTGTTTACAGGTTTTATAAAGCCCAATAATAAATAACACACTGAAAATTGAACTTAAAACCAAACCAGTCGTGAAAATATACTGCGATTTTGTCCCGATTGCTCCTAATTCACTCACCATTCTGGTGCTGTGGTTATAATCGCCCATTATAAAACCGCAAATTATTGTGGTAGTCCAGAATAATACCGGAATAATATATCCAGCGTAAAGTAACTTTTTGGTTTCCATAATTGTACTGGTTTATTTGGATGTAGTAAAATACTACAACAACCTATCGCGCATCAATATTAATAAGCCCGCTAAAGCCGCCCTTAAAATTTACATGTTATTATTAAAAGCCTTTCCAAAAACATTCTCTCTTCCCAATATCGCCCCTTCAAATCTTCGGGCCTTGCCTTTAAGCCTTGCTAAATTATAAAATATTGGTTGTTATGCAATTGTTTTTCGATAATAATCAAACCACTTTAGTTAATTTGAAGTCATATTTCATATGAACTCAACAAAATGCACTGGTTCGCCTTGTAAAATCCTAAATCCACTTATCCAGATACTTAAAAATGATGTTTTATTCATTTCTGTAAATTCACGTCTACCGGAGCTTTGAGAAACTCCTTTTAAATTCTGATTAAAAAAATATAAAATAAATTACCTCAGCTATTGACTTTTACAATAAAGCTTCATAATTTAGTTTAACAATACGTAAATAAATGATTTAAAACAGGATTCAACCCCAAGCTGAATCTTTAATAACTATTTAATCTAAGAGAAACATGAAAACAAAAAGAACATTTAGAGGCAAAAAAACAGACATGTTATTTGCAAGTTTAATCATCGCAAATTCGTTTAAAACAAATCTTATCGATTTAAGCATTGTGCGTACGAACTGGACCCTGGTATATGCCAACAACCTGGTTAACCGAATTGAGGCAGCAATTAGCAAATACCTTGGTGAAAATACAAAAATGGAACAGATGCAGGCAACGTCAGATATGCAAAAAATTCAACAGGCTGCCATGCGCGATGTAGGCTTCCTGAAAACAATTATCGATGTCGATTTTGCCAACGATAAAAATGAGCACGGCCTCATATTGAAAACCCTTGGCTTCGAACGCAATATTATACAACGGGTGCACAATGGCGATCAGGAATCATTGGCTCAGCTGCTTTTTACTATCAGTAATGGGCTGAATAATGGTATGCTTGCCAAATTAGCAGCAAAGGGTACCAATCCCGAACTGTTAAACCGCATTGCTAAGTATGCCGGAAGCTTTCAAAAAGCCAATACTCAGCAGGAAAATCTGAAAGGAAGTAGCAAAGTTCTTACTGCTGCCGGTACCGAAGAATTGAATAAAATTTACGACGAAATTATAGCCATTTGTAAAATAGCTAATAAGTTCTATAGTTACGATAAGGCTAAAAAAGAATTGTTCTCCTTTTCGAAGGTGGTTCGTAATATGAACTTCAAGAAACAAACTGTGGTTGAAGAATCTTAAGCCAATTGCTATATCAATATCCATAAGCCGTTCGGTATGTTGCCGGACGGCTTTTATATTAACATGAGCTCGATTTGGATTTTGTAATTATTCAAAATAGCCCTCTGTTCTTTCATAATTTTCAATTGAACCTTACTATTTCTAGACGTTCTGAATCCAAAATTTATGTCGAGCTCAGGTTATTACACCTTTTAACCAGGATTATACAAGCATGTACTTCCATCTCTTGCTAGCACTGTCTGCAATCAAACCCCGCCCTTGGGCAAACACACCCCCTTGTTGGGCAACTGTAACCCGATTGATCTGTAATAAAGCCCCGTGCTCTGCATATATGCCTGCATCATGGCATATTATACCCCGCAGCACGCAAATAAAATCCCCGTATGCGGCAATGCTACCCCGGTCATGCTATAAGATACCCCGAAGCTTCTAAGCTCTACCCCCTAGATCGGTAATCATAACCCCAGGGATCTATTATAAACCCCGTAACCCGCTTATCAAATCCCGGTGTTTCTTTTGTATTTTGTCTAATTTATGAAGTTTATTTTTCATCCTGCTACCCGCAACCTTTAACTTTTAAACTTTTCCTCTGTGGCGAAACTTTGAACCAAACTCTGTCCGCCAGCTGGCAGATCAGGGTGACGACTCTAAATGAGGTTTGTTTTTTAATGTATATCGAAGAAGTATAATGATTTCCGGCGCATGGAACTTTAATATATTCATGAAGATACCAATTGCACCGATCACTATTTTTGCACCTTATTCCCGCCATAAATGACTGGGCTATTGAATCTGTTCTTGAATCATTTACGAAATGTAAACCGATATTATAAACAGTCAAATATCAATAGCTCCGGACTTTAGGCCGGGGCAAGGAGTAGTGCAGAGAAAACCGGCGCATCTGATGTTGCTTTATACCCGATGAAGATATATGCGCCGTGAATTATGTGATAATCGGAATCTGCCCTACTAAATCTCTTCTTTTGAGTTATCTGTTTTTATGTTAGGATACTATTCCTCGAAGACTTTACATGTGTTTTTGTCCTGATACTCACTACCTGCTACCTTCAACCTTGAGCCTTGAACCTTTGAACTTTCAATTCTTTAACCTTTCAACCTTTGAACTTTTTCCTAAAACATCGTTATCAACAGCTTTTTGAAAGTTATAAACAGATTAAGGCTTGTTACCGAAATTTTTCTGTTAATAACTCCGAAAATCCTCGTAAATGTTTATTTTTGGCCGGTTTCGTATGTTGAAAAACAAATTACCATTCGAAAAATTTTGTTTCTATATTTGTGAAACCTGTATTAAGATTTTGCGTTAACTACTCTTGAAAGACAGAAGATGTGAGGTTTTAGTGCTGAGTGAAAGGGTTTTTCGGCTGTTATAGCAGGAAGGTTTAGTAATGTTCGAGTGAAAAAATGGGATTAATATGAGTGTAGCGAATTATACAGACGATACAATTAAGACGCTGGATTGGAAAGAGCATATCCGCCGACGTCCGGGAATGTACATTGGTAAATTAGGTGATGGTTCATCGCCCGATGATGGTATTTATATCTTACTAAAGGAAGTTCTTGATAACTCCATCGATGAGTATGCCATGGGTTTTGGTAAAGTGGTGGAAGTAAATATTGACGAGTTCGAGGTGTATATTCGCGACCACGGCCGTGGTATTCCTTTGGGGAAACTGAAAGATGTGGCCTCGAAAATGAATACAGGTGCCAAGTACGATTCCCAGGTGTTTAAAAAGTCTGTAGGTTTGAACGGGGTTGGTATTAAAGCTGTAAATGCCCTTTCTACAAGCTTTAATATTAGTTCGCACCGTGAAGGTGAAATGAAACAAGTTCATTTCTCTGAAGGTAATGTTGTTGAAGAATTGGATATTGTTCCAACTGAAGAACCAAATGGAACATCGGTTCGCTTTGTGCCCGATGAAAAGGTTTTTGGTCGTTTTAATTTCAATTTCGACTATGTGGAAGCCATGCTTCGCAACTATACCTACCTGAATGCTGGACTTGCCATTCTGTTTAATGGTAAAAAGTTTATTTCGAAGAATGGTTTGCTCGACCTTTTGAACGAAAATATGAGCCAGGAAGGCTTATACAAAATTGCACACTTTAAAGAATCTGATATAGAAATAGCGATTACACACGGTAATCAATATGGTGAAGAGTATTATTCCTTTGTAAACGGTCAGCATACAACACAGGGTGGTACGCACCTTATTGCTTTTCGCGAAGCAATTGTTAAAACCATTCGCGAATTCTACGGAAAAGATTTTGAACCGTCGGATATTCGAACATCTATTATTGCTGCCATAAGTATTAAGGTTGAAGAACCTGTATTTGAATCGCAAACAAAAACTAAACTAGGCTCCAAGGATATTGGCCCAAATGGTCCGAGTGTAAATAAGTTTATTGTCGATTTTGTCAAGAAAAATCTGGATGATTACCTTCATAAGAATCCGGAAACAAAAGATATTTTATTAAAGAAGATTCAGGAAAACGAGAAAGAACGTAAAGCGATTTCCGGAATTAAAAAGCTGGCAAAGGATAGAGCCAAAAAAGCCAGTTTACACAATAAGAAACTACGCGACTGTCGTGCGCATTTTAATTCGAAGCACGAGCGTAAAGATGAAACCTCGATTTTTATTACCGAGGGTGATTCAGCATCTGGTTCAATTACCAAGTCGCGCGATGTTAATACTCAAGCCGTATTTAGTTTGAAGGGTAAGCCTTTAAATACTTATGGCCTGACCAAGAAAATTGTTTACGAAAACGAAGAGTTCAACTTATTGCAGGCTGCCCTGAATATTGAGGATGGTATGGAAAATCTTCGCTACAATAATGTAATTATCGCAACCGATGCCGATGTCGACGGTATGCACATTCGCTTGCTGTTAATCACCTTCTTCTTACAGTTTTTTCCCGATCTTATTACCGGTGGTCACCTTCATATTCTGGAAACACCACTCTTCAGGGTTAGAAACAAGAAGAAAACATTCTATTGCTATAGCGACGAAGAAAAACTGACGGCTATTAAGAAGTTAAAAGGAGCTCCTGAGATTACCCGATTTAAGGGTCTTGGTGAGATTTCGCCTGAGGAATTCGGGAATTTTATCGGCGAAGAGATGCGTACCAGCCCGGTTCGTATTAAACGCGACGACCAGGTGAAAGACCTGTTGACTTTCTATATGGGTAAAAATACCCCGGAACGTCAGGAGTTTATTATTGATAACTTAGTAGTTGAAGAAGATTTAGTTGAGCAAATTTAATAAGGATACTTTAGGATGAGTAAGGAAGAATATAACGAAAATCAGCCGCAAGATCAGGAAGAGGTTAACGAGAATACTGAAATACAAAATACAGAAAATCCGGAAGATCAGCCCAAGAAAACAGTTCTTACAGGAATGTACAAAGAGTGGTTTCTGGATTATGCATCATATGTAATTCTGGAACGTGCTGTTCCGCACTTTTACGACGGTTTAAAACCGGTACAGCGTCGTATTTTGCACTCCATGAAACGTATGGACGATGGGCGATACAATAAGGTTGCGAATATCATCGGACATACAATGCAGTTTCACCCGCACGGTGATGCTTCCATTGGCGATGCACTTGTGCAGCTTGGACAAAAAGATTTGTTGGTGGAAACGCAGGGTAACTGGGGTAATATCCTTACCGGTGACCGCGCGGCTGCTCCCCGTTATATCGAGGCACGTTTGTCGAAATTTGCCGGCGATGTGGTTTTCAACCCTAAAACAACTGAATGGAAACTATCTTACGATGGTAGAAATAATGAGCCGGTAGCTTTACCTGTAAAATTTCCTTTGCTATTGGCACAAGGTGTTGAAGGTATCGCGGTAGGTCTGGCTTCAAAAATATTACCACATAACTTTGTTGAATTAATCGACGCCTGTATTGCTTATCTGAAAGAACAGGATTTCGAATTGTTACCCGACTTCCCAACCGGAGGTATGATGGATGCTTCTAAATATAATGGGGGTTTGCGTGGAGGTAATGTCCGTGTTCGGGCACGCATCAGCAAAGTCGATAATAAAACTTTGTCGATTACCGAAGTTCCTTTTGGTAAAACGACATCTACCCTTATTGATTCCATTATTAAGGCAAACGATAAAGGGAAAATCAAGATTAAAAGAGTTGATGATAATACCGCGGCAAATGTAGAGATTCTGGTACATTTGGGAACAAATGTCTCTCCGGATCAAACCATCGATGCCTTGTATGCATTCACCGATTGCGAAGTTTCTATCTCGCCAAACTCCTGTGTAATTCGAAACGATAAACCAGTATTCTTTGCTGTAAAACAACTGCTGAAAGAATCGGCCGATCATACCAAATACCTGTTGACCCGCGAGCTTGAAATCCGTATGGATGAGCTGGAGAATGAGTGGCACAAGTCATCATTGGAGAAAATATTTATCGGTGAACGTATGTATAAGAAGCCTGGATACGAAGAGGCTGCATCAAAAGATGATGCATTGGACTTCCTGGAAAAGGAGTTCGATCCGTTCCGTTCAATGTTCCGCCGCGAGATTATAAGAGAAGATATCGAGAAGCTGTTCGAAATTAAAATGGGCAGAATCCTGAAATACAATGTTGATAAAGCTGATGAAGATATACATGGTATCGAAGATGAAATTGAAGAGGTGAAGAACCACCTGATTCATATTATCGATTATACCATTAATTATTTCAAGCAGATCAAGAAGAAGCACTCTAAAGGTCGTGAGCGTAAAACTGAAATCAGAAGCTTCGAGAATATTGAAGCAACTAAGGTTGTTGTTGCGAACCAAAAATTATATGTAAACCGCGAAGAGGGTTTTATTGGAACAAGCATGAAGAAAGATGAATTTGTTTGTGACTGTTCCGATATCGACGATATTATTGTAATCCTGCGCAGTGGTAAATACACAATTTCAAAAGTAAGTTCTAAAGCCTTTGTGGGTAAGGATATTTACTATGTGGGTGTATTCAAGAAAAACGACAAGCGTACAATATTCAACTCCGTATACCGCGATGGTAAAAACGGACCGATAATGATGAAGCGTTGTGCCATTACCGGTATTACCCGCGATAAAGAGTACGATATGACCAAGGGCGAAGAAGGTAGCCGCTTATTGTACTTAACTGTGAATCCGAATGGTGAAGCAGAAGTGCTTAGAATATACCTTCGTCCAAAACCAAGGTTGAAGAAAACCATTCTGGATCTGGACTTTAGTGAGTTGACTATAAAAGGACGTGCTGCACAGGGTAATATTTTTACGCGTAATGCAATTCATAAAATAGTTCAGAAAGAAGAAGGCGTTTCTACACTGGGCGGACGTAAAATCTGGTTCGATTCAACTGTATTGCGTTTGAATGCTGATGGCCAGGGCGTATTTATTGGTGAATTCCAGGGGGATGACAAGATTATGGTGATTGATAAAGACTGGAACTACTCGCTTACTTCGTACGATTTGTCTAATCACTATGCCGACAATATTCAAACTATTCAAAAATACGACGAGCATAAAATTGCTACAGCAATATTCTGGGATGCCGATCAGGATTTTTATTACCTGAAGCGCTTCCAGTTTGAAAATACAAGTAAAGAAATTAGATTGGTTGGTGATAATCCGGCTTCAAAAATGGTGATTTTAAGCCTGGAGAAATATCCGCAAATTAAACTGACATTTGGAGGAAAGCACGCTTATCGCGAAAGTGAAATAATCGATGCCGAAGACTTTATTGCAATTAAAGGTGTTAAAGCCAGAGGTAAACGACTTTCTACTTATGTAATTGATAAGATCTCGGAACTGAAACCAATTAAGAAAGAAGAGCCGAAAGAAACAAATGCTCCTGTAAATGATCCGAATGTTGAAAGCGAAGTAACTTCTGTAGAGGATGAGGATGCTCCACAAATGACACTTGAAATGTAGATATTAGAATTGAGATACTAGATTTAGAACGCAGAACGGAGAACAATACTATATTCTCTGTTCTGCGTTCTTGATTCTAAGTTCTCTTTTTCCTATATCACTATTTTCTTTTAATTTTCAACTATTAACTTTTAACTTGTTCTCCCATGCGTATCTTTCTAATTGGTTTTATGGGTTGCGGCAAAAGTACTACCGGAAAGAAGCTGGCGAACAAGCTGGGACTCCCGTTTTTCGATAGCGATAAACAAATAGAACAAAAGACCGGTAAAAGTATTTCAGAAATCATTCAGGAGCAAGGAGAGGAGCAATTCCGTAAGTTGGAAGCAGGATTCATACAGGAAATAATCTTAAAAGATAATTATGTGTTAGCTACCGGTGGAGGACTTCCCTGTTTTGGTGAAAATATGGAGTTGCTAAATAATTACGGTATCTCAGTTTATCTGAATATGCCGGCAAAGGCTTTGTATAGTCGCTTAAAAAATGCAAAGAAAAAACGTCCGTTATTACAAGGGAAAAAAGAAGAAGACCTTTTAGCTTTTATCGAAGAATTATTATCACAACGGGAAGTTTTTTATAAGAAAGCGAAGATAGAAGTCGAAGCGTTGAGTTTGGATACTGACCAACTCAAGGCGATGATTGTTTAGTAAAGAAATTATTTGTTATATTTCTCTGTATATCCTTTGTTTGGATCAATCTGAAGATATTTGGAAAGAAATCTGACCCCGGCGTAAAAGGGTAATGTGTCGATAAGTGCTGAAGTCATTTTAAAAATATAATTGGAAAGCATCAGAATAGTTAGGTATCTGACTACAGTAACCCCTTCAGGTACATGAATGGCTTTTGCATAATAATAAGTAATTAGAACTACAGTGAAGGAGTCAATTAATTGACTAGTTAAGGTAGAACCATTGTTTCTGATCCATAAATAGCGCCCTTTTGTTAATCTTTTTAATGCATGAAAAATATGAACATCAACAAATTGTGCGGTCAGATAAGCGATCATCGAAGCTGTTGTTGCACCAAACGTTAATTTCCGAACCTCAAAAAATACACGGTTAGGATCATCCAAAGGAGGTAAACCTGTTTCCGGAAGGATTTCAGGATGAGGAGGTAAAACTCCTCCGATATACATGATAAAAATAACCCAAATATTTAGCATTAGTCCAGTCCATACAACTATGTTAGCCCGGTGTTTGCCGTAAAACTCACTAATAAAATCGGTACATAAAAAAGTGATGGGGTAGGGAAGGGCTCCAACAAAAAGGATGAATGGAATATCAGTTCCAAAAAAAGTAAACGATAAATCAATAAATCTGGAAATCCCTAAAATGTTTAACATAGCTAAAGACCCGATAAATAAACCTGCAAGCAAGATAAAAACTACTTCTCGCCGGTTCGCAATTTTAGGGTCAACAGATGTATCATTTTGAAACATAGGATAAATATAAACTAAAAAAATGATTTAGGGACATAGGATCATCCAAAAAAATAACAAAACACTTTGCATATTGTTTTGTTCGTGTTAGCAAGTGATTTAATTCCTAATAGCCACCTTTGTTTAAAAAAATGTTTGTACCTTTAATCGCAAGGAACATAACAACCCTAGTTAAATGACCTTTTTTGAAGCCCTAAATATTCGCCATAATGAGCGGTTGCCCGTTTCATTATTGATTTTTCAGTCAGTTTTTCTGGGAACTTTTATTGGTGCTTTTGATGTAGGTGCAAATACTTTGTTCCTAAATGCTTTTGATGAATCAATGATTCCGAAAGCTATTGTGATTTCCGGCTTTACTGGAATTATTCTTACCTCTATTTATTCCTATTTTCAAAATCGTTTAGTATTCTCGAAGCTTGCTTATTTGAATTTGTTGGTTGTGTTTGTCCTAACTTTTTTACTTCGGGCCGGATACTTTTTTTCTGATACGAAATGGCTGGCATTTGCCCTTTTTGTGCTTATGGGGCCACTAAATATTGTCGCTCTTGTTGGGTTTTGGGGAACGGTAAGCCGTATTTTTGATTTACGGCAGGGCAAACGACTGTTCGGAATTATTGATACCGGACAGGTTATAGGTGTGATTTTAAGTAGTTGGGCTGTTCCGTTATTAATAACTAAAGGGTTTAAGTCAATTGACCTTTTGTATATTAGTGCTGTAAGTGTTTTTATTGCAGTTATTATTCAGATAATTATTGGTTATGTTTATCCTAAGCAGCTTAAAGGAAAAGTGGAAGTAAGTCAGAAGAAGAGCCGTTTTTCAGATACACTTAAAATTCCCTATGTACGAACAATGTCAATGTTCGTTATTTTTTCAATGTTAGTAGCTTTCTTTATTCATTATTTGTTTTTGGCAGTTGCTGATAGTCGTTTTGAAGATTCAGGGGAATTAGCAAAATTTTTGGGTGGATTAATGGGTACTTTAACTTTTGTCAGTATTCTGATAAAGACTTTTGTTTATGGTCCTGTAATGAAAAATTATGGATTAAAAGTTAGTTTGTTAATCTCTCCGGTTGTTATGGCTCTGATGACTGTTGCTGCTGCCATGGTTGGTGGTTTTTTTGGTTTTACAGTTGAGTCAGCATCGTTTACATTCTTTTTCTTATTGATTTCTTTGGGGAAACTGTTTCAAAAAGCTTTAAAAGATTCAATAGAGAGTCCGTCGCTGAAAATGATATATCAGTCATTGAACCCTTCAATTCGTTATGAAGTTCAGGCGAGGGTTGATGGAACAATTAATGAAACAGCTGCATTGGCCTCAGGTATTCTATTAACAATCCTTAGTCTGATAAGCTTTATTACAATGATTCATTTTGTCTATTTTTTGATTGCAATTATTGTAATATGGTTTTTCATCACATTCAAATTGTATACAGGATATAGAAAAACTCTGGAAAGCACGCTTGAAAAATCCGCGAAAAAAGAAATTAAATCCGACTATGAATTATTTTTGGAGCAACCTGTTGCCGGAAAACGATTCCTTGATAAAATTCTTTTGATAGAATATAGTAAGCCTTGGTTGTTGGGTGGATTTATTAAGAAATCAATAAAGACTATTTCATCAGAAGAAATGAACTTTGTATTGGATAAAATTGAATTTTATTCTTTTAACGAAATTTTACCAGAGTTAAAGACTTTAAATAAAAATAACTACACAGACGATGTGTGGCAAAAAATACAGGGTATTGTTGATTTGTTTTCTGGCCTTAATGATCAGGTGAAAGATAGTGAAGTGGTTTTAAAGCTTCTGGTTTCTAAAAACTTTGAGGATCGTATTATTTCGGCAAAGCTTTTAGGAGTGACTCATGATCAGGATTTAAAGCAAAATCTTACCTTCCTACTGCGTGATTTGGTACCTGCAGTTAAAATTCAGTCAATAATTGCTTCAAGAGGAACCCGACAAAAAGAGATTATAAGTTTTTTAATAGATTATCTTGAAAAAGATAAGTATGCTCCATTGGCTCATGCCTCATTAATTGGTTCAGGTGAAACCGGTTTGGAAATGCTTGACCAGGCTTATTACCGAACCGCTGTCAGCGATGTTTTCAGAGCCAGAATTTTAAAAATTATTCCTGAAACCGGAGGAATTGGTGCCGACGAGTCTTTATTTAATAAACTTGATGTTCAGTCAGATCTGAATCATATTGTAGTTCTGGGTTTGCAAAAGCTAGAATTCCAGCCAAATGAAAAGCAGTTAGCTCTGATTCATCAAAAAATAATTGAACAGGCCGGAGTAAGTGCATGGAATTTAAATGTATATAATCAATGTCCGTCAGAAAAAAAACTACCGTTTCTTAAAACTGAATTGAATAACGAATATTATAAAGGATTAAACTATTTATTTGAATTGTTAAAGCTTTTATATAATAAGTCTTCTATAGAAACAGTAAAAGAAAATCTGGAAGCAGGAACCGG
>Ga0070729_10003541_pt1 | contig 17980 bp, 11 predicted proteins | sample tdDd472_FD_66725 | JGI IMG/M metagenome (GOLD analysis project Ga0070729, IMG submission 66725) | Marine sediment microbial communities from the Atlantic coast under amendment with organic carbon and nitrate - tdDd47.2 | ecosystem: Environmental > Aquatic > Marine > Coastal > Sediment | place... | reverse complement strand
GGGAGGGTCTCTTCCAGTACGTCCGGAAACGCCATGTCAAGGGGGGCAACAGCTTCCGGGCTTAAGGCTTCCGAAAGCTCTGCGGCGTCCATTGCGGCTTCGTCACACGTCTCAGGCTCTGCAACAAGGCCTGCCACTGCATCAAAACCAAGGTCGGGGAGGGTCTCTTCCAGTACGTCCGGAAACGCCATGTCAAGGGGGGCAACAGCTTCCGGGCTTAAGGCTTCCGAAAGCTCTGCGGCGTCCATTGCGGCTTCGTCACACGCTTCGGGCTCTGCAACAAGGTCTGCCACCGCATCAAACCCAAGATCAGGGGAGAGCTCTTCAACGGCATCCCCCATGGCAAGGGCCTCACAAGCCTCAGCCTCAACACGCGTCATCTGAACCCAAAGCGCAGTCGGCGCCACGGCATCCGGATTGACCAGAAGGATCAAGCCATCCTGCCCCAGAAGGACCCTTGAAAAAAACGCCCCTGCCATGCCGGAAAATACCGGGGGCAACTCGGACACCGTGTTATCAATGGCCTCCATAACGCTACCGACTCGGTCCACCCACAAGGCAATGGTGCCGCTTGCAGTGCGGACAATAAGCACCTTTGAATCAAAGCCACGATCCACATCAGACCCTTTCCGGCCAAGAAGACCGGAAACGTTGTAGAGAGGAAGGGCCTGTCCTCCGAACGAAACCGTCCCGGATGTCAACTCACCCGGGTTTTCCACAGCAAGGGCTCCGCCCTGTTCAATGGAGACCACCGAAGTCATGTCCACGCCCAGGTCCAGTCCGCCGACTGTAAATGATAAATATTTCTGCATCAGCCCTCCCTTTTCGGGTCATTTCGATCAATCACACTCACCCGGTCATACTCTCCGACACACATCAGCTCACCGTCAGGCTGTGAATCAGGGTCAAAAACTCTTTGTCATTGAAAGGCTTCACAACAAAGCCGTCGGCCCCGAGAGCCCTGGCCTTTTCACGGTACTTGGCCGTGGACCGCGAAGTGAGCATGACAACAGGGATGTTCCGATCCGCCACACTGGACCTACGCGCAGCCAGAAATTCATACCCGTTCATACGTGGCATCTCCACGTCCAGAACGATGAGGTCCGGGGCCGCAACCGGCAATTTTTCAAGGGCCTCTATCCCATCCTTGGCGGTGCTGACCTGCCAGCCCTGGCCCTCCATCAGACGTGCCACCACCTGGCGGACACTGACAGAGTCATCAACGATCATAATTTTAAGGGGGGACGCCTTTGCGGGAGTGCCGGAAGAGGCAGCCTGATGGGTTCCGCCGGCATGGGGTCCGGCCACCGAGCCTGTCTCTTCACTGAAGAGTTCACTGACATTGAGAATGGGGACAATGCTGCCATCCCCCATCACCGTGGCCCCGGAAATCCCTTTCACATACTGCAGGTGACTGCCAAGGCTCTTGATAACAATCTCCTGCTGTCCGAGCAGAGAGTCCACAGCAAAGGCCGCCGTCCGTTCCGACGACTCGATCTTAAGGACAATGGGCCTGTCCCCCACACCCGAAAGACCCGATGTCGCATCGGGCATCCCCAGGGCCTGGGCCAGCTGATAGAGGGGGAAAACCTCATCCCCCACCCTCACCGACTCCATGGGCTCATAAATCATGTTTTCAGGATAAACCCGAAGGATGTCGCTGATCTCATTCAAGGGAACCGCAAAGGTTTGCCCTCCAGCCGTGCAGAGAATGGCGCGGATCACGGCCAGGGTCAGGGGAATACGAACGGTGAGGACCGTGCCGTGCCCCGCCTCGGGTGACGAGATGCGCACCGAGCCCTTCAGCTCTTCAATGTTCGTCTTCACCACATCCATGCCGACCCCACGGCCGGAGATTTCCGTCACATCCTCCCGTGTGGAAAAGCCCGGTGTAAAGATCAGCCCCACAAGGTCGCTTTCTCCCATGGCTGCCGCCGCATCCCCGAACATGCCCTCCGCCCTGCGGCGGATGGCCTCAAGGTTCAACCCGGCGCCATCATCGCGGATGCGGATCACCACCTGGTTCCCCTCTCGGGACGCAGAGACGGCAATGATTCCCGTTTCGGGTTTCCCTGACTCTTTTCTCTTCCGGGGGGGCTCAATGCCGTGGTCGGCCGCGTTGCGCAGGATGTGCAGCAGCGGATCGGCCAGTTTTTCCCAGATCACCCGATCCAGCTCGATGCCCTCACCGCGGATGGTCAGGCGCACCTTCTTGCCAAGCCGGTCGGCCACATCACGGACGGCCCGACGCATCCGCGTCGTGATCACGGACATGGGCGCCATGCGGATGTGCATCATTTTCCCCTGGAGTTCACTCAAGAGAACACGCTGCCGGGTGATATAGCCTTCGAAATCGCTGTGAAAAGTCTGCATGCCGCTGTAGATCTCACCGATATCAACCACCGATTCGGCAAGGTCACGGATCATGAGGTTGAATTCGGAATAGCGGTCCAGCTCAAGGGAATCGAAATCACTGAAGGAGTCCGCCCCGGGAACCGCCCTCCCTGCCCCGGGCTTCTGAATGGCCTTGACCTCATAGCCCACCTCGAGATTCCGGGAGGTCTCCCGCAGGCGATCCCTGCACAGGTCCAGTTCACTCACCGTGCCCAGAAATGCGTCCATCTTCTGATCAAACGCACTCAAGGCGATGATCTGCTCCGAGGCCAGGTTGACCAGCTCATCGAGCTTCTCCATGCCCACACGAAAGGTCCCCGCCTTCAGAGGCTGGGCAGGGTCCGCATCGGGTTCGCCCTCCTCATCCACGGGGGGCGAGTCAAAGATTCCCGCGGTCTCTTCCCCATGACCGCCAAAGGACTCCAAGGGGACCTCATGGGCCCCAGGGGTAAGGGACACCCCACTGATCCGACGGAACTCCTGCCGCAACGCAGCCATCTCTTCCTGACTCACCCTTGTGGGGTCAGAAACAAAGGACTCCATAATATCGGTTGATTTCAGCAGAACAGCGACAACATCCGGCCCCATCTCCACGGCATCGTCAAACAACCAGTCAAGCAGGTCCTCTACGCTGTGGGCCCAACCGGGCAACCCCTTCACTCCCACAAGGCTGGACGCCCCCTTGATGGTATGAACCGCCCGACGAACCTGGCGAATTTTCTCCTTTTCGCCCTCGCCCAGGGCAACAACACGAACCACGTCCTTTTCAAGGGCTTCAAGGTTTCTGTTGATCGCCTCGAAGTGCTCTTCCACCTCTTCATAAAAGACAGCGACGATTTCCGGAGACATGAACGACGGATGGGCATCCTCTTCGTGCTCGGGCCCATCTGCGGAGCACTCTGGCTCCGGGAAACCAAGTTGCTCGGGCTCACCGAAGGAAAAAGGGTCTGAGACCGCGAGGTCATCTGCCGCCACGAACAGCATGCCCCCATCCGCCTCGAGGGGGACGACGGCACCGGGTTGCCCCATCGCGTCACCGCACGGCTCCGGTTCACAAGGGGTGTCGGGCTTCAAATCAAAGCAATCTTCTTCGTCGCCCCCCAACCCTTCAAAAAGAGTGTCAAGCACCTGCGCATCGCCGGATTCCGGCAGCCCCCGCACGCGCCTGAAAACCCTCACCGTATCGCTGATGATGGATTCCTCCTCGGCACGGCATGGCACGCCCCCGGTGGTGTAAGCCTCAAAATGCCCCACCGTGGCCCCCATGGCATCAAGAAGCCCAGGCTTGACGGGCACCGTGCCCCCCATCACCTCCTCCAACGTGTCTTCCATCTGGGCTGCCGTGTGACTGAGGCCGGTAAGCCCCACAAGGGATGCTGCACCATGGACGATGTGAACCAACCGGTAGAGCTCCTGGGTCACATCGGGACTGTCAGGCGCACGTCGAAGCGTATCGATCCCGCCGTAAAGCGAAGGAATGTACGTCTTCACTTCATCGATAAAACCTTTTACAATGCTGCTGTCTTGAGATCCCACAATACAATTCGTTCCTCTTTTGACTGGCGTGACGGCCTTCTCTTCCGGGAGATCACGATCTCTGGAAGCTGTTCATCTTTGATGATGCCAACAATTTTTCTACATCAAGGAGATAGAGCAGCTCATCGTCTGTTGCGACAACTCCGGAGAGGTAAGGCGTGGTGTCCCCATGGGTAAATGGGTTGGAGGTCACCTTTGAATCGGTGTCGGAAAGGGAGACAATTCCCATCAGGTGATCCACACGAACCCCCACCTTCACCTTGGGGGTATGAAGAAGAATCATGTGTTCACCCGCCACACCGGAAGAGGCCCCCCGCCCGAAAAAACATTTTAAATCGATCAGGGAGACCACCTCGCCTCGGATATTGCTGATACCGGACACCCATGACGGAAGGTTGGGAAGTGGGGTGATGCCCGGAAGGCGGCCCACTTCAAGGGAGCATTTAAGGGGCACCGCAAAATGGACCCCTTCCAGAACAAACCGAATGTACTGTTCTGCCTCGCCATGCCGCGCCTCAGACAAATCCACCCCCGCTGATTCCTCCTGGCCCGCGCTCTCTTCCTGAATCTCGGCCAGCAGCTGCTCAAGGGGAGGCGAGCTCCCCATCCCCACACTCGTCAATGCCTGCCTTTTTTCTTGTTGGTCCATATCTTGAATAACCCCGCGTCCGGTTAAATGTGTTTGACGATGGTCTGCAAGAGGTCTTCCGGGTTAAACGGCTTGGTAAGATAAGCCGCAGAGCCTGCCATTTTTCCCTTCATACGATTCATAAAGCCGTCCCTGCTGGTCAGCATAATGACGGGCAGGCTCTTAAACTCTCGTTTGTTCTTGACGATGGATAGAATTTCATACCCGTTCATCTTGGGGAGAATAATATCCAGGAGCATCAGGTCGGGCTTCTCCTCCGAGAGCTTGCTCAACGCCTCCAACCCGTCAACGGCCTCAATGATTCGGTACCCCTTCATCTTAAGGGTCACCGAAATCACCTTGCGCGTGGTTGAGCTGTCTTCAACCACCAGAATCGTCTTTCCTTTTCCGCCGGGCTCTACCCGGGGAACTGGCTCCACCTGTTCTTCTTCCACAACCTGCTGCGATGCCATCCAGTTGAGGTAGAGCTTCAGTTGATCGGAGAAAAAAGGCTGGTCGCCACCAAGGGCGACGGTGTCGTTGAGAAGCTCTAAGGTCCGGTCCATGTCCTTCATGTTGTAATGGCAGATGGCCATGTAATAGGAGGCGTACAGGTTTCTCCCCGACTCCATGTCAAGCACACGGGAAAATCGCTTCACCGATTCATCAATGATGTTTGGGTCTCCGGTGTCGTTTTCACCGGCAAGGGATGCTTTGGAGATCAAAAGGTGCAGCCCGCAGTTTGTGCACTGCAGTGCGGCAAGATTCAAGGGAGACCAGCAAAAGGGACATCGCTTTACCTTTTCATCCGTGACAAACCGTTTCGCCCTGGAAAAGCGTTCTTTCTCCTCGATGATCACAGGGTCTTCCGGTGCAAGGTTCACGGCATGCTGAAGGGCTGACTCGATGCTTTTAAGGGAGCCTATGGTGCGGGAATACCAAAGCCACCCACGGTGCAACCGCCTGTTTCCGTTCAGGGCCGCCACAAGCAGTTCCTGCCCCTGTTTGAATCGGAAGCCCTCAATATGGGCAATGGCCTCTTCGCAGCGACTCAGCTCAAGCTCCCTGGCATCCCTTGTCTCATCCTTGAGTCGCTTGCCTTCAAGAAGCAGCTGCATCATGGACGTATGAATACGCCTTGATTTCACGCAATATTTGATGATCTGAATTTCCGGGGAGTCCCAGGAGACAAGTTCCAGGGCTGCTTTGTCCGCAAGGAGTTCCTGGACCTGTGCGTCAATAATGGTGCCATTTTCAAAATAGAGGTAACCGACACGGCCTTCGGACCTGATTCTTAACGTCCAGGTCTCCTGATTCATCTCAATCAGGGTAAGAATACTGTCGAGGGAAAAACCTCTTACATAATCGTGTGAAATGCCGTTCACAATCACCACCTTAAACGCACATGACCCCAACACGCAGACACGTTTTAATAGTTATCCTTGTTACTACTCAGACACACTCCTGTACTACCCACAGCATAATGGATCTGACTCGCCCTCAGCCCTTCAACACATGATCTTGCCGAGTAACCCTACGTGCAAAAACAAGGTAATCTGAATGTCCCGAAAGCAACCCGGTGCGGCATGTCATACACACGGGATACCTCCGTGACCAAATACGAAGCACCACAATTTTCAGGAAAGTCTTTCTGCACACTACCCCGGAATGTCTCGTAGCAGGAAACGGGCCAGAAGACCTCTCAACCGTTCACCATCAAGGCGCAAGCACATAACATGAGATTCGATTTCTAAGTCATTTCAACGCACAAAAAACGCAACTACCAACATTATTAAATAGTATTTAAGTTCGGTATTAAGTACGAAAAGAACGCCCAGAGGCCACTCACACACGCAGAGCGTGCACAATAGTGAACATTTGTTTCAGGAACCGGACAACGCCGAAAACAGAGCCTGAACGACATGCACAGCCCCCCCCATCACCACAACCACCTGACCAGACAACAATTCTCTCCATCCAGCCAAAAGATAAATGAGCCACCACGCATACACTATTATGAACACGCGGCTCTATCCATGCCCCTTAGCTCCCCCCCAAAAAATCCGCAGAACGATCCCATTTATGCTATAGAATCAGTTCACCAGGCGGCTCTTCCGTATAGCGGCAGGGCCAGAACACATCACCGGGAAAACAGAGGCGATTCGCCCGCCACAGGCAGTGTATGAAACGTTCATCGTCTTTAAAAAACCGCTTTTTCACCGGAGCCTCAGCCATCCTGCTCCTCTTCTGCAGCGTGGTCTCCCTCATGGAGTACGCCTGGCTCTCTGACCAGGTCGAAGATCAGGCTGCCCATAACGCCGCGCGCCACCTCGCCACCGCCTCGGCCATCCGGACCTACGCCAAGGATGTCCTGCGCCCCGTCATGGAGGAGGAGCTGGCCCCAAACCGATTTGTCATTGAGTCCATGTCCACCTCCTTCATCTCCCGGGAGATCATGAAGAACTTAAATGACAGTTTCCCGGAGTTCACCTACAAGCGCGCCGCAGGCAACCCACGGAACCCCCTGAACCGGGCCGATGCATTTGAAAATGAACGCATCGACTGGTTCAACACCCATGCAGAGGCGACCGAGTGGGAAGGCATGGTCACCAGAAGCGACGGCACTTACTACGTCAAAATGGAGCCCATCAGCGTAGAGCCCGAGTGCCTCAGGTGCCACGGCGTTCCGGAAGACGCCCCCAGGGAGTTGCGGGAGCGTTACGGCGATGCGGCCAGCTACGGCTACAACGTGGGCGACGTGGTGGCAGCCGACACCCTCTATATTCCCATGACCCACTACCAGATCCAGATCAAGGAGAAGGCCTGGGGCGTCTTTATTGTCGGGTTTATCGCCCTCTTCTGCCTCATGGGCCTCTTCCGGATGCTCTTCAACCGGACGGTCCACAACCGCCTCTCCCACCTCCTGGGGACCTTTTCCCGAATCTCCGGCAAGCCCCACGGCACCCCATCTGAAAACCTCACCCTCGGGGACGAAGTGGACCAGCTGGCCCTTGCCTTTGAGGATGCGGCGGAAAACCTGGAACAGGCCCACAACAACCTTACCCGATCGGAGAGCAAGTTCAGGCGCCTCTTTGAAACCAGCCCCAACGCCATCATTCTGTTCGGCCCCGACGACCGAATCACCGACATCAACCGGGCGGGACTCTCCCTCTTTATGCTCGAATCCATGGCCGAAGCGCTCTCCATAGAGGCCTTTCACACCCTCTTCTGGGACGGGCGCGATGCCACTGCCGTGGGCTCTCAAATCAAGGACGGCCTCATCCTCTATGAAAAAGAACTCTCCATGGTGGACCGCTTCGGGGGCCGCATCGACACCCTGCTCACCGCCTCCGGTCTTTTTAACGCCCGGGGAGCCTATCTCGGCATGGAGATGGTCGTCAGGGACATCACCCAACAAAAGCGCATCAACGCCCACCTCGCCCAGACTGAGAAACTCGCCTCCATCGGCCAGCTGGCGGCAGGCTTCGCCCATGAGATCAACAACCCCTTAGGGGTTATCAGCTGCTACGCCGATCTCATCGACAAGCAGGTGGAAGAGGTGCCACAGCTCAAGGAAGATGTGGGGGTCATCACCAAACACGCAACCCTCTGCAAAAACGTGGTGGAGTCCCTCCTGAACTTTGCCCGGGTCCCCACGCCCGAGTTTCTCATGCACGACCTTCACGGCATTTTAGATGACATCCTTGCCATCCTGCGCCACCGCATGGAAAAAGGAAAGGTCACGGCAAAGACCGACTACGCGGCCCGCGGGGTGGAACTCCCCCTGGACCCAGAAAAAATCCGTCAGCTCTTCATGAACCTGGTCATTAACGCCATCCAGGCCATGGACGGGGGCGGCACCATCTGCCTCTCCTCTCGCCTCGTGGACGCCCGTCACCTCGAAGTGATCGTGGCCGACACAGGCAAAGGCATCAGCCAGGGCGACCAGAAACGCATCTTTGAACCCTTTTTCACCACCAAAGAGAAAGGCGTGGGAACCGGACTCGGCCTGTCGGTGAGCTACGGCATCGTCCAGCAGCACGGGGGGACCATCAACGTGGAGAGCACCGCAGGGGAGGGGACACGGTTTATCATCACCCTGCCCTTGCGCCCACAGAACACCGACTGAAGGGCCCAAAAACGGACCTCCGACGGCGAGGTGAGCCACCTCGAAAGCTGGTAACCACCCCTGGACAGATCCGACGGAACTTGACATACAAACACGGTGCGCAAGCGCACCCGACCACCTCAACGTAGTTCACGGGCACTGCCCGCCAGCGTATATGATGTGCCCGAGGAGTGAGGGATTGGAACATTCGCGAACCTGGAGGCAAAGGAAAGACAGTGGACCAACGTGAAACCATACTCATTGTGGATGATGAGAGCGACCTCGCCCGGGGCTTAGCCCGCACCCTTCAGATGGCCCTGCCCGTGACGGTGCACACCGCCTCAAGCGGGATGGAGGCGCTGGCTCTCCTTAAGAAAGAGCCCGTGGACCTCATCCTCTCCGACATCAGCATGCCGGAAATGGACGGCATGGAGCTTTTGGAAAAAGTCCTCGCAGATGACGCCATGCAGACGGTCATCATGATGACCGCCTACGGCACCATCGATGTGGCGGTCTCTGCCATGAAAAACGGGGCCTGGGACTTTATCCAGAAACCCTTTGCCTCAGACAGCCTCGTTCGCATTGCCTCCAAGGGCCTGGAGCGACACCGGCTGCTGCGGGAAAACCGGGAGCTTACGGCACGCCTTGCCGAAACGGCCTCGGGAAGTCCCATCGTGGGCAGAAGCGCCCCCATGCAGCGCACCCTCGACACCCTCTCCATGCTGAGCCAGAGCGATGTCACCGTCCTCATCCGGGGGGAAACCGGCACTGGAAAAGACCTGGCCGCCTGCACCATCCATGAGGCCAGCCAGAGAAAGGGAAAACCCTTTGTCACCGTCAACTGCCCGGCCCTTCCCGAAGGGCTCCTGGAGAGTGAGCTCTTCGGCCACAAAAAAGGCGCCTTCACCAACGCGGACACCGACAAGGTGGGCCTTTTTGACCAGGCCCGGGGCGGCACCATCTTCCTGGACGAGATCGGCGATCTCTCCCCGGCACTCCAGACCAAGCTGCTCCGGGTCCTCCAGAACCGCGAGATCCGCCCCATCGGAGAGGCCGAGAGCCACACCATCGACGTGCGCATCCTCGCTGCCACCAACCAGGGGCTGGAGGCAAAAATCGAAGACGGTTCCTTCCGGGCGGACCTCTTCTACCGCCTGAACGTTGCCTCGGTCACCATGCCGCCTTTGCGCGACGTCCGGGACGACATCCCCCTGATGGTGGAGCACTTCCTCGCCAAGGCCTCCCGGGAACTGAACCTGCCCAGAAAACAGCTGAGCCCGGCCCTCATGGCCTCCGTCTGCAGCCGCCCCTGGCCCGGCAACACCCGGGAACTGGAAAACACCCTCACCGGCTGGGTGGCCCTGACCCGGGGCGACACCATCGACCTGTGCGAACTCCCGTCGTCCCCGTCCCTGTCCGAATCCGATGACGATCCCTTTGCCGTCCCCTACCTGGACCAGAAGGAGCAGATCATCGAATCCTTCACCCGGGACTACCTGCACCGGCTCTTCTCCGCCACCTTCGGAAACGTGGCCCTCTCCGCCCGCAAAAGCGCCATCAAGCGCCAGTCCCTCCAGAAAATCATCCAGCGTTACAACATCGACGTGGAGTCGTACCGGAAGTAAGGTAAAAAACGTGCCTCCGGCGGGCAGGGGATAAATCCCCTGCACCCCAGGATTGCGAATGCTCCCACCCCTCGTACCTCGGGGTGGTCACATTCGCTGACGGGCTCCACCCGTGGACAACGGCAGTGATGACATAACCCGCATATAATCAATCAGCTCAACACAGCCTCCCCGGCCCTGACGGGGCCCAAGCTTTAATAAGGTGTAACTATTCATCTTATGCCTCCGACGGCTCTGCCGAGCGCCAAACCTTTGAGCAATTTGATAAACACGTTTTAACTTGTGTTCATTGGCTGCACTCAAATCAAAGGCGGAAATGATTTGACCCGAGGAACGAGGGGCAAAGCGTATCCGCTACCTGCTTTCAAGGTGGCACACCTTGCCGCCGGAGACTCGCTTTTGCCTTTCGCCTTAGCTCGCCCCCCCCTGCCACCCCAAGGTGGCAGGTGCCTCTTTCAGGAGGCACCCCCTCCCCGGAGCAGAATATGCCCCTCTGTGCCTTGCACACCAAAGGTTTCCATCAAAAAATATGATGACCTTCATTTATTCAAGAATCGCCCCCCTGAGGGGGCACCTCTTTTTCCGGCCACTCTCCATCAAAATTTTTTATCACTTTCTTTTCATAGACTTATGAAGTTTCTCCTCACTCTGGCATCCCCCTTGCTCTAATCAAAGGCATTCACAGCGGAAAAACGGCGTCTCGTACCGCAGATGCCACACCGAAGGATCGATATGCAGCACGTTTGGCATGTCACAGTTCGATATCTTTAGCGTTTTATCAGTTCAGTTTTATTCGGGAGGAAAAGAGACTTATGATTGAAGCACAGGAAAACGAAAACATTGTCTACGACAGCGGCAAAGGCAGCTGGTCGGACCTCTGGAAGAAAGAGGACTACTGGGCCATCTGGCTGGGTTTTATCCTTCTCATCGCGGGCATGATCATCTACTTCCCCATGGGAGATGATGCCATCAAGGCCAAAATCAACGATGCCAACGCCACCTTGACCGCTGAAAGCGAACGTGCCCCCTTCAAGACCATTGAGTGGTACTCGGCACTGGACGCCAAAAAGAAACTCAAGGGCACCAGCAGCCCCATCGGCAAAGCCATCAAGAAATACACCAGCAAGCCCAAGAAGTGGAGCGGCAACCCCCTTTCCGCCTTTTACTTGAGCGCCGATGCGGCCAAAGCAGCGTCTGCCAAGGGCAAGGTAAAGTATGACGCCGCCAAGGCCCAGGAAGCGACCATTCTGGGAGCGGCCAAAGAGGCTCAGGCCAAAGCAGCGGCAGCCAGCTTTGCCGACGAAGTCCTGAACGCCGATGCCGGCAAGAAGATCGATGAATGGCGTACTGTTCACGCCAAGACCGGTAAACTGAAGAAAAAGGCCAACGTAAAGCCCTACAACCTGCTTCCCGGCCTCATCGGCTTCATGCTCTTCCTCGCGGCCTTCTTCGGAATCGGCATCGCCGTTATGGGTGATTCCTTCGCGAAATTCGCCAAAGCATTCGCCTTTGTTTTTGCCGTGGCTGTCATCGCGTACGTGGCCTCATCCAACGCACCATGAAGCACTACGGCATCGGCTACGCAGCCTGGGCCATTCTCTTCGGCATGATCATCAGTAACACCATCGGCACCCCCACATGGGTCATGCCCGCCGTTCAGACCGAATATTACATCAAGACCGGTCTCGTTCTCCTCGGTGCCGAAGTTCTTTTCAACAAGATCCTCTCCATCGGTATCCCCGGCATCTTCGTGGCCTGGGTGGTGACCCCTGTTGTCCTTATCACCACCTACTGGTTCGGTCAGAAGATCCTCAAGATCGAATCCAAAACCATGAACATGACCATCTCGGCAGACATGAGCGTCTGCGGCGTCTCCGCCGCCATCGCCACGGCCTCTGCCTGTAGGGCCAAGAAAGAGGAACTGACCCTTGCTGTTGGCCTCTCCCTGATCTTCACCGCCATCATGATGATCGTCATGCCTGCCGTCATCAAGGCCACCGGCATGCCTTACATCCTCGGCGGTGCCTGGATGGGCGGTACCATTGACGCCACCGGCGCCGTTGCAGCAGCTGGAGCCTTCCTCTCAGAGAAAGCTCTCTACGTTGCCGCCACCATCAAGATGATCCAGAACGTCATGATCGGCCTCATCGCCTTTGGCGTGGCCATCTACTTTGTGGCCGAAGAAGAAGCAGCCAGTGGTCGCAAGGTAGGTCTCATTGAGATCTGGAACCGATTCCCCAAGTTCGTCATCGGTTTCATCTTCGCCTCCATCGTCTTCTCCGTCATCTACACCTCCATCGGCAAAGACCTCGCCTACGTCATCATCGACCACGGCGCCATCCGCGGCCTCTCCAAGATCGGACGTGGCTGGTTCTTCTGCCTCGCCTTTGTCAGCATCGGCCTCGCAACCAACTTCCGCGAGCTCAAAGGCTACTTCAAAGGCGGCAAGCCCTTGATTCTGTATGTCTGCGGCCAGACCCTCAACCTGACCCTGACCCTGATCATGGCTTACATCATGTTCTACCTGGTATTCCCTGAGATCACTGCCAAGATCTAACGGAAGACAGATCACCCCACCCCTGCCCGGGCTCCACACGAGCCCGGGCAGGGGCCCAACACAAAGGAGACGAACATGGACCCGAACAGCAGTTTATCCAAGCGCATCAGTGCCTTCCTTGCCAGCATCGCCGGCTGCCTTGTCATGATTTATGTTGTCGGCCCCTGGCTGGACACCCTGGAGTCCATCAAGCCCCTGGCTGACTTCATCGATGAACGCAACATCGACGCCAACGCCTACTACTACACCGAAGTCGAGGAGTTTGCCGACGCCGAGCTCAACATGAAGAACACCATGCAGTACATGCCCAAATAGGGCCGCAGTCCCGCTGCTGATAGGAGAATGCCCGCACTCATCGCGGGCTTTTCCTGTTTACCCGCGCCTAACACGCATGGTATATTTTTAACTGCCCCTCCACACAAGTCCATCGGTTCCCATCCACGCCCCTGGATGAATCACCCGTTATCAACAGCCCGGGAGGCTCTCCTCAGAATGGCTGCCCCCCCAGACAAATCGCGCTACCGACCCCCGCGGGCTGTGCTTGCCCTTTCCCTTCTCTTTTTGACATGCTGGTGGGTTATGGACCGTTGGTATGCCCACCAACTCCAGGTCAACGCCCACTTTGAACTCAGCCGTAATCTTGCGGTCACCGGGGACCTCCTCACGGTGGAGCTGACCAACCACCTCGCCGCCATCGAAGCACTTGCGGCATATGCCATGGCCCATGCCAGCACGGATCAACCCATCGCAATGGACGAATTTTATATTTTCGCCATGGGAATCACCCGCACGGCCCCACACATACGCAACATGACCCTCGCACCGCAAGGCGTTCACACATTCATCTATCCGGATGTCGTCAGACCCACCCCCTTAAAAGGATACAATCTTCTGGAGGACTCACGGCCAAACGTGAAACGTGACATACGCCGAACCATGCAGACCGGAAAAACGGCCCTCAGCGGGCCTTACACCCTTAGACAGGGAGGGTTGGGATTTATTGCGAGGAAGGCGATCTATTCGGAGGGGCACTTCTGGGGACTTGCGACGCTGGTCATTGACCTGCCGGAGATATTAAAGCACCTGGAACCCAAAGGCACAAACGGTGTGCCAACGTTCTCTTTGAGAAACCACGATGGAGACGTCTTTTTCGGGGAACCCCAGCATACCGAGACGCAGGCACAGCAATTCACCGTCCCGCTTCCCGAAGGATTCTGGACGCTTTCCGCCACCCAGTCCGACACCCTGAAATCTCATCAACAGCTATTCTTCCGGATCATCTCGTTTCTCATCTGGATTTTCCTCTGCGGAACCTCCTCTCTTCTGGTGATATACCAGAATCGACTCAAACAGGAAGTGAATGAACATGCAACGTCACTTCAGATAGCATATCAAGCCCTTGAGCAGAAACACGAGACCCTTAAAAAGAGAGAAAGAGAGCTGTATCAGGCAAAAAAGATGGAGGCCCTGGGCACATTCGCCGGAGGAATAGCTCACGAGTTCAACAACCTGCTCGCCATCATCATAGGCAACACAGAGCTGTTAACGGAGGAGAGGGGGGATTCCGAAGACATCAAAAGAGAGAGGCTGAAAAAAATCTATGAATCCTGCCTGAGGGGGAAAAAAATCGTGGGACAATTGGTGAACTTCACGCAATGTTCCCTCGAAACCCTCTCACAAAAGAGCCTGCAGGAGATCCTTGGCAATGCGACCAGCCTTATAGAACAGAATCTTCCTGCAACCATTGCATTACATGTCCACACGCCAGACGAGCCACTGATGGTCCAGGCCGACGCCATTTTGTTGCAGAAAGCACTCATAAATATTTTTCATAATGCCCTGCACGCCATGGACGATAAAATGGGGGAACTCACCGTCTTCTTGTTTCACAAAAATCAGGACACGCTCAAAAACATGGCATGGCTGCCAGACCACCTTAAGAACAACCCGTCGGCTATCATAAGGGTACATGACACAGGCCATGGCATGAGCCAACCTGTGTGCGAGCGAATTTTCGAGCCATTTTACTCAACGAATGATCCCACATACGGCACGGGAGGGCTCGGCCTTGCCGTTGTGCACGGTATCATCCAGAGTCACAACGGCGCCATCCGTGTGGAAAGCCAACCGGAAAAAGGGTCAACATTTACCATCTGCCTGCCGCTCGCCCAAGAGCACCCCGAGCCCAAAAGCAGTCCCCACCCGGTTGAATCCTGACTCTGTTTTAGTCTTTGGGTTCAGCGGTGTTGATGGGACCGGAAAAGAGGATGGGGGCAACTTCAAGGTTTTCTGCGTTCATCATGGACGCGATACGCTGAAGGGAGGAGAGCAAAAGGGTCTGTTCCCACGACTCAAGTTTTTCGAATCGGGCCACAAACTGCTCATGGAGCAAGGAGGGCTTGCTCTGAATGATCTCGAGGGCTTTGTCCGTAGCGGCCACCAGCACCCGCCGCTTGTCGGTATCCCCTTTCTTGCGCTTAAGAACCCCGTTTTTTTCAAGGCGTTCCACAATATTGGTCACCGTGGCCTGACTGAGACTCACCATTTTGGCCAGGCTGCCAATGGAGATTTCCCCCTCCCTTGCAATGACCTGGATCACCACCAACTGAGGCCCGGTCAGGCCGTACTTCTTCACGAGCTGCTTGGAGTGCAGGTCCGTGGCACGAATAATCTGCCGAAGAGAGATCAGCAGGTCATAGCAGATATCACTGTCATCAAACATCTGTTACGCGTCTCCATAAGATGCCCGGGGAGCCTCAAAGGTGGCTCCGCAACAAAGGCAGAAAGTGGGTTCTCATTACTCCGTATGTTGGGCATTTACGTCTTCCCGCCCATATATCTTGCGACAAAACGGGTGAACGCCAGCATTTCCAAGGCCTTCAGGAACAGCCGGGTTGCCTCAGATGGGATGCACAAACGCCCCATCAAAGCTCCTTCTATCAGCTCTTATCTGGCTTGTACAGAACCCACCTGTTTTTCCCCCCGGCCTTGGCCTCGTACATGGCCGAATCAGACTTGTGAAGCAGTTCATCCACGGTCTCACCCGCTTCAGGAAAAATACCAATACCAATACTGGCACCGATGGACTTCTCCCCCCCTGGGAGTTGAAAAGGCCGTGCCAGGGAGTCGATAATTTTTTCCGCCACCGCCTCCGCATCAGAGGGTTTTTCGACCACGGGAAGAATCACGGTAAATTCGTCGCCCCCATGGCGCGCCACCATATCCGATTCACGCACCGCCTGTGTGAACCGCTCGCCGGTTTCAATCAGAACCACGTCACCGGCCTCATGGCCCAGGGTGTCGTTGACCTCTTTAAACCCGTCAAGGTCAATGAACAGAAGGGCACATGGGGTCTTGTAGCGTCTTGCCCGTTTCAGGGTATAGTCCAGTCTGTCGAGGAACAAAGACCTGTTGGCGAGCCCCGTTAATTTATCAAAATTGGCCATGCGAATCAGGGCCTCACGGTCCATGGCCTGGCGGGTCTGCGCCTGGGACAGAAGGAACGCCGGGATCACAGATGCCGCAAAAAGAAGCCCGGCAACCCCCAGCATCTTCGCGAGAAGCCCTCGGGTCTCCTTCAGGAGTTCCGCCTCAGGCACATAGGAGATGAGCTTCCAGTAATAATCCTCCCCACTCAGGATGCCCCCGCTTTTGCCCACGGCATCGGAGCAACCCGTGCTCGATCGGGCCCCCTCCCCAAATGGCCTGATGGTGGCCGCCGTAAAAAGGCCCTGGTCCGTCACGGACTGGAAACTCTCGCAGTCGGAGATCTCCTGCCAGGAGGCTGGAAAATGGGATTGAAACGTCCGGTCTTGGCGGCCCTCAAACATAAACCCCCACTCATCCTCTGGGCTCAACCCTTTAAGCCAGTAGCCCCTGCTGTTCACAAGAAGAATCTCTCCCCTGGAGAGCCGGCTCATCTCGTCGAGTTCCTGCAACAGGTTCGAACCGAGGTAATTCAGGACAACAACCCCCCTTTTTCCGCCGGAGAGATCATACACCGGGGTGCCGAAACGGATCATGGGTTTTAAAGGGACTTCAATTTTTCCCTGCTCCATGTTCAGGTCCAAAGGTGAGACGAATATTTCCCGACGTTTGAGGGCCAGGGAGTCTTCAAAATAGTAACGGCCTTTTTTGGACTGCAGCTCAGATTCGGACACAACCACGGGGTTACCGCCGTCATAATTAACGCGGCACTCCTCCATGCCCATCAAATTTATAAACCGCACCTGATCATAAATATTCCGCTGCCGGCTGAACTCCACGTACTCTTCGGTGATCATTTTCCTGTAGGCGGTATCCTTGGTTTCCAGCAGCTGGATCAGCTCATTCTGCCGTGCAAGAAAAAGAAGGTCAGCACGAATCACGGCGATATTCTGGGTAATCATCTCCTGTTGAAGCTCGATGTTGTGTTTTTCCACAACCTTTACCCGGTTGATAAACTCTCGCTTTTCCCAATGGTATCCTCCGGCGACAACGCCCATCAACAACAGCGCGACCCCCAATAGAATCAGCAGAAAATTACGATAAACAGCGACTGGCATCTCTCTGCGTCGCATACACGTCCCCCCTTCACCAGCAAAACATGCCTACATCCGAAGCGCAGACCGTCTACACCCTCCGGACCAAACAAAACAAACCCATTATTTTTCATGGATAATACCTGTTAACTTACTACGATATGCGAAAAAATACCAGATTCTCCCGGATGATACGGGATTTTTCCCCTGAGGGATTCACCTCATAATAAACCGTATTGAAAAAGAGTCCCGCTGGACGGACCTTATCCCTTCGGAAGAGCAGAACCCGTCACCCTCCGCGAATCACAGGCCCCTCCTTCGGGTGTGCCTGACACGACCCAGCACCCATGTTGGTTACCTGAGAAATAATCAACGACACCACACATGACCCCCTGGGGAAAGATGAATGATTCTCCGGAACTATTCAGCTCCTGAAAAACGACCTCCGGCGGCAAGATGTGCAACCTTGAAAGCTGATTGCAGATGTGCCTGAGAGCAGACAACATGTCAGCCCAATTCGTTGAGACCTGTTTGGTAAACGTTTATAAATTCAGCCTTCGGCAGGCCGCCGAAGGTATATATTCTCTCTTCCTTTACCAACCAGCCCGGCAC
>Ga0070729_10003539_pt1 | contig 17983 bp, 12 predicted proteins | sample tdDd472_FD_66725 | JGI IMG/M metagenome (GOLD analysis project Ga0070729, IMG submission 66725) | Marine sediment microbial communities from the Atlantic coast under amendment with organic carbon and nitrate - tdDd47.2 | ecosystem: Environmental > Aquatic > Marine > Coastal > Sediment | place... | reverse complement strand
ATCCTCGTCCAGGGGGATCACGACATTGCCGGAGTCCGCGTCGGATGCAGGTGTCGGCCGTTCGGCCCGAATGGCGGATTTCTGCGCCCTGGGAGCCGAAACGGCTGAACTCCGGAGAGAAGGTCGCCGACTGTGCGCCACCGGCGCCATGGGGCCGACGTCGTTCACCGAGATCTGGACCCGACCGGCACCGTTCACGACCTGCCCCAGCACCTGGACCATCTCGTTCAGCTCGCGGGCCTGACCTGAGAGCTCCTCACTGGCCGATGCAGATTCTTCGGCGTTGGCCGCGTTGTTCTGGGTCACGGTGTCCAATTGGGCCACGCCGGTATTGATCTCGCCCACACTGCGGGATTGTTCACCGTTGGCCTGGCTGACGCTGGTCATCAGCTCATTGACGCGATCGATACCCTCGACGATCTCCTCCAGGGCTCCACTGACCTCCTGCGTCACCTCCACACCGCCGTTGGCGTTGCTCTGGGACTGGTCGATCAGGTCAGCGGTATCCTGGGCCGCTTCGGCGCTGCGCCGGGCCAGATTGCGGACCTCCTCGGCCACGACCGCAAATCCCTTGCCGGCGTCGCCGGCCCGAGCGGCCTCCACCGCAGCGTTCAAGGCCAGCAGATTGGTCTGAAAGGCGATCTCGTCGATGGTCTTGATGATGCGGGCGGTCTGATCCGAGGAATCCTTGATCTTCTCGATGGCTCCGGTCATCCGACCCATGGACGTTTGGCCGCTGCGAACGACATCTTGCAGTTCACCGGTCAACTGACTGGCCTCGTCGGCGCTGGCGGCGTTGTCGCGGGTCATGGCCGCCATTTCCTCGAGGGTCGCAGAAGTCTCCTCGAGGCTGGATGCCTGGTTGCTGGCCCCGTCGGCCATCTCCTGGCTGGCCTCCGCTACCTGACCACTGGCTACCTGGACCTGATCGGCACCGCGGCCCAATTCGCTCATGACTCGGGTCAACGCGGCCACTATCGAGCGGGTAATGATGATGCCAAGCCCCATCCCCAGCACCACGGCCAACCCGCTGAGGATCATGACAGCCGTCTTGGTCGATTGCGCACCGGCGAGCATCTGCTCGTCGGTCATCACGTTGTTTGCGACCAGGTCGCCTATCTCCTGGAACAGGCCCTGGAGTTCCCGCAGAGCCGGCTCGGTGCGGGTCGCGTAGATCGCGTTCGCCTCGACCATGCCCGCGACATCCCGATCGGCGATGACCAGCATCTCGTCGATACCGTCAATGACCTGGCGTCCCGCCGGGGCGGTGGTGTCCAGGTACATCTGCCGAGCATCGTACTCCTCGCCGAAGCCGATCAGTGTGTTGAGCATCTTGGCGCTGCTGTGCAGGGCGGCATGGGATTGCTCTACCTCTTGCCACACGGCGGCAAACTCGGCGTCTTCTGCCTTCAGGGCCGCTGCCGCATCCCCATACATCCAATGCCCGAACCCGCATTGCTTGGGATCCACGATCACACCCTCGAAGTCCGTGACATTGGGATCCAGAAAGACGTCCTTGACTCGGCCGGCCCAGGCCAGGTGATCAGTCTTGGCGTCGCGCAGGAAACCACTCAGCGCCAAATCGGCCTGGCGGAACTCCGACTGGATATCCCGGGCCGACTCGTGCAACCGCTTGTGCGGGGCCTCCAGCTTGGTAAGCACGGGAGCGAGTCCGTCGACCATCGCCTCCGCCTGGTGCCGCTCCTCGCTGTCGTACCACTGACCAAATCCACACTTGTGAGGATCCAGTTGCACCGTCAGTTCGGTCACCTGATCATCGCTGAGCAGAGCGCTGACCTGACCTGCCCAATCCAGATGATCCACCTCCATCTGCACAGTCAAGGCGCGCAAAGCATTGCCATCGATGACCTCGGTCGCGTCATCCACGATCCCCCCGACCCCCAGCAATGACCATACGGTCACGGTGACCAACAGCGTCAGGACGGATCCGAAACCGAATCCGATCTTCTTGCTGAGACTCCATCTGGCAAACATCACGCAACCTCTTTCCCGGGTCTCATCGATACCCGCTGTGATCCTGATTGTCCTGGGCGAGGGTCCAATACAGTCGCTGTCCACTCATCGGGGAACTAAAGATGTAACTTAGAGGAATAATTGATCGTTGGTGATCGAAACGCGGCCCGGAGTGGTTGAGCGCGGCGGGAGTAAGCCCTTAGAAACGAAACAGTTCTCTCAGTAGTACGACATCATCCCGGCGTAAGACACGTAACCCGAATAGCGACAGCAGATAAAGAATCGCCGTCGTGCCGGCGACGATCAGAAACGGACTCCAGCCTTGGTCCACTGGAAGCGCCAGCCAACCAACATGCCAGGAAGGGATTGCGAAGCGGAATCCCAGCGATACCGCCAACCAGGCCACGGCCAACGCTACAGCAGGGCCCAGGATCGGACGCAACAAGGGCGGCCGATACCGCGTGCCCCACAGAAACCGCAGATGCAACACGAAGCTGACGCTCAGACTGATCAGCGTCGCGCTCGCCGCTCCGTAATAGCTGTAGCGGGGAATCAGGTACACGTTCAGGGCGATGTTCGCCAGCATGGACACCAGGCCGATGACGATGAACACCTTCTCGCGCTCGGCGGTGATGAGTAGACGATTGAAGATGATGTTGGCCGCCTGCAGCGGCAGTCCCCAGATGATGACGATCATCACCGACACCGAATCCGAGAACTCGGCCTTCTTGCTGAACCAACCGATGATCGGCTCCGCTGTGAAGGACATGAACAGCGTCACTGGAATCACGACGATCAGCATGAATCGCAAGGCTCGTTCACCCAAACGACGCACGTCATCGGCTGTGTCCATACCATAACGAGCCATGGCCGGAAAGAGCGCCGTCCCGAAGAGACTCGGCAGCATGAGGGACACATCCAGGGCCTGGTGCCCCGTGCCGTAGACTCCGGCTGCGGCGTTGCCGATCATGCTCTTGAGCATCACGGTATCGATATAGTTGTAGATGATCCCGAAAGTCGTCGCCAAGCACAGCGGCAGACCCAGCCGCCAGAGATCCCGCATTCCCGGCGCGGGCGCCCCATCCGGATCCCGCCACCGCCAGGGACCGGTCCGGGCGAACATCAACGGTGCCATGATGGTGAATCGCCCGACCCGGCTGATCAGATTGGCCCAGACCACCCCCATCAGACCGTGACCGGCGTCGAGCCAGATCCAGGCCAGCACCAGGTAGACCACCGTCGAACCGATCTGACCCAGCGACTGGTACTGCACCTTTTCGTGGGCCTGCAGCACCGAGTCACAGGCCATGTTCGTGGCCTCGAAGAAGATGGCCAGCCCCATCAGCAGCACGGCGCTGCGGGCCAGGGGCTCGTAACCGGACACGCTGACGAATCCCAGCAGGAACAGATAACAGAAGCCGCCCAGGATCCAGCGAATGCGCAAGGTCGACCAGAACAGGGGCAGGGTCATACCGCGGGCCTTGGTCACCTCGCGAGTCAGCAAGGTGCCCAGACCGTAGTTGGTAACGACCTGCAGGATGGCCGTCAGCCCGATGGCCGTGAACCAGATCCCCATGTCGCCGACATCCAGAATGGACATCATCTTCTTGCGCAGGAACAAGGCCATGACCCGGCCCGACATGAGACCGAGGGTCAGCAGGAAGGTGTTCTTGGCGATGCTGCGCGTGGCGCCCAAAGCTTGCTCCTGGCTAGAAGAATCCCCGGGTGACGGCGGTGAAGACAGGTCCCCCCGACCCTTCCATGTCCCACGTCACGTCCAGTCGCGTGACCTGCGAATTGGCTGAACGAGTCGGCCCGAAACGCAGACCGAACCCGATTTCGTGCCGGGCGTCGCCCAGGTCCCGCTGCTCGTCATTCCACCAGGCACAGCCGCCGTTGTAGAAGGCAGCAAACCCCATACGAAACAAACCCAGCAGCTCCCAGGGCGTCGCCTTGCCCTGTTCAATGTTCCAGCGGGCCAAGCGGTCGCCGGCCATTCCGTCATATTCCAGGGTACGCAGTCCCCGGTCCAGGCCCAGCAACAGGGCCCGCGATCCGAGCAGATGGCTGCCGTGGCCCACTTCCGCGAAGAGCCTGGTCAGCCAGGGGCTGTTCTCCTTGCCGGCCTTGCCCATCCAACCAGCCAGCACGTAGTACAGATGGTTGCGCGCTTCCGAACTACCGGTCTCCCCTTCAGCGACCCCCTGCAGTACCATCAGACCCGGCCCCAGGGTCAACCACTTGGTCGCTTGCACCTCCACCCGGACGGAATAACCGCCACCTAGCGTGGACGATCCCACCTGCGTGCCGTTGGGACCGGCCCGAAATTCGAAGACCGTATCCAGGGGAATGTCCTCGACGGGACCATACTGCAGCACGAACCGACTCTTGGTCCAGTTCCGCCCCTGACTCGATAGCCACAGGTGTGGAAACACGGTGGTGCCCTGCACCCTGGCCAGCGGTTGTCCCGGCTCCAGCATCCAGTCCAGCGAGACCACGCGGTCATCGGACAGCAACCAGGCGGACTGGGAGTCGACGGCGTAGTCACGCTCTTCGACCCGCACGCCGGCGCCCACTCGCCAGACCCGGCCCTCGTACTGTCCGGCGGCCCGCATCTGGGCGCGAATCTCGAAACGTTTCTCCCGGTAGGGTAACTTGGCGTAGAGCCGCTCTTCCCGAGTCGGATCCTCGCCTGCGGGTCCGGCGTTGCTCAAATAGAAACGGGCGTCGAAGGCCTTGTCCCAGGCCTTGACGTCCCCACCCCAACGGTCGCCCTGAGCATAGAATGGTTTACCGAAGAAGATGTTCCGCATATGTCCATCTTCCCGTTTCGAGTAGTCCAGGCCCAGCACGCCGATCCCGAACAGCCGGCGCTTGCGCAGCCACAGGTTCCAGAATGCACTGTTCTCGTCAGCCCCGATGCCAGCACCCAGGGTCATGCCATGTCCCAGGAAATTGCGATCCGAGAGCCGAACGTTCCAGCGTTGGTCCCCGCTGGAAGCCAACGAGTAGCTGAACGTCGTCTGCAAGGTCCAGGACTCGCGAGTGACGACGTCGACGTTCACCCGGCCGTCATCGGTGGTGTCGGTAGGTACCACGCTCACGTTGTTCAGGAAACCGAGGTTGCGCAGGTTGCGCTCCGTCTCGGCCAAAGATCCGGGCCGGAATCGATCCCCGGTAGCAAACAGGATCTCCCGCCTCAACACGTACTCGCGGGTGTTCATGTGCACGGAGTTCATCACGCGACGGAGCAGCTTCAGCATCGGCGTGGTGTTCTGAACTTCCGCGGGCGAGAAGATATCGCGGGTGTGCAACGTGATCTCGCCGACGGTGAGCGGTGCAGCCGTTGAATCCGCTCCGGCTATCGCTTCCCTACCCTGCGAGTTTTCTTGAGCCCAGACCCCTCCGGCCAACAAACAGCAAACTGTCAGTACAATCATGCCAACTGTCCTGACATGTACGCCATTATGTCGCATTAGTCCTGACAGAACAGGAGCTCCCAGTTCGCCGCACGCAATGTGCGGCGAAATTCTATCGGATTGTATATTGTTGTATTTAAACAATTAAGAACTTTTCACCCGTCCGTCGACCACAATAGGCACGACCATTGATATGTAGTGGCCGAAAGCAGGAACACGACGGCCGAGCGAACGGCCTCACTATTAGCACACAAGCCGCTGGAGGACCAGAAATGAATACCCTGATTCCCGTGACCCGCATGCTGGACGCCGCCCTCAATCATCGCCACGAACCTTGCGGCGCCGACGCAACCTGGAACCGTACCCCCCGGGCAGATGTCCTGGAAAGTGAAAAGGAATTCCGCATCCTGATGGACATGCCCGGGGTGATCTCCGAGGATCTGGATATCAGTCTCGAAAACCAGACCCTGACCGTCAAGGCCGAGCGCACCGGGGCCGCACCCGAGGGTTTCGAGGCCAAACGACGCGAACGCCCGGCCAAGAGTGCCTTCACCCGGCACTTCAACCTGGGCAACGTGGTGGCCGCCGAAGGCATCAGCGCCAATCTGGACAACGGGATCCTGCAGATCTCGCTGCCCAAGTCGGAGCAGAGCCTGCCCCGCAAGATCGAAGTTCAGTAGCCTACTCCGCCAACGGCACCGGGATCCTACACCCGGTGCCGTCATCTATTTATGGCCGGTCAACCGGCCGAGCTCCCTATCCGCAGACCTGCTGCCACATTCTCTCTGGATTTCGACCGCTAGCACTGGCAAAATAGAGCCATGAAACTGATTACCTGGACGCGAGGGCCGGACACAAGACCCGGCCTGGCCCTCAGCACGAACGTCGGACTGGACCTGCTGGCGGCCAACCCCGGCCTCCCCCCGAACTGGCACGGACTTTTCGCCTTCTTGGAAGAGGTTCGCACGCAGCAGGATCAGCATCAGGGTCGTCTGTCCGAGCTGGAAACTGCCCGCCTTGCCGGTGAAACCTTGCCGTTGCCATACATCGACCTGCAGAAGGTCGCCTTGCTGGCGCCGGTGGTTCTGCCCTCGAAGATCGTGGCGGTGGGATTGAACTACCGGGACCACGCCGAGGAACAGAACAAGCCGTTGCCGGAACGTCCGATGTTGTTCGCCAAGGCACCGTCCTGCCTACAGGCCCCCGGCCGCCCCATAGAGCTTCTCCCGGAGTGCGAACGGGTCGACGCGGAGGCCGAGCTGGCAGTGATCATCTCCCGACCCGGCCGTGCCATCGCCGTGGAGAATGCCCTGGACCACATCGCGGGCTATACCTGCTTCAATGATGTCTCCGATCGCGAAGCCCAGTACTCGGACCGCCAGTTCTTTCGGGGCAAGAGCATGGACACAGGCGGACCATGTGGGCCGTGGATCGTCACTCCGGACGAACTGTCCGACCCCCTGGCCTCCGGACTGCAGGTGCGCTGCCGCTGGAATGGCGAGCTCATGCAGGACAGCAACACCGATCAACTGATCTTTCCGGTGGACGAGCTGGTCAGCTACATCAGCCGCACGATGACCCTCATGCCCGGTGACATCATCTCCACCGGCACTCCAGGTGGAGTCGGAGTCTTTCGGGATCCCCAGGTCTTCCTCCAACCCGGCGACACCGTCGAAGTGGAGATCGAGGGCATCGGCACCCTGTCGAACCCGGTAACCCGCTGGAAGCCAATGACCTGATCGGGATTGGGACGCCTCGATGAAACCTGGACCCGGCGGTGAAACTCCGCCGGGTCTTGCATTATTGGGAACCCGTGCCGCCCAATATTGCGGAATGCCCTGCTCGAAGCCCGCGACGAGCAATCATGCGTCACAACCCGCCCTCAGACGCTCAGCCTCTGATCCCACAATGCTTGATTTTCCAGGGATTTCCGGTCGAGGCCCATGACGCCGGGCAGTTCCTCGCAAGGCCGGAACGTTCCTTGCCGCTTCTGGGGCCAACAGTCACACGGTCGGGCAGTCCGCAAGGTCTACCCACGGAACCGACGACGACGACATCGGGATTGCACAGCACCAGGCGGAGATCGAAAATGATGACCGCAGCCAGCGTCAGCTTCGTAGAAATGACTTCCCTGATGGAGAAGATGCCACTCTACACGAACTACAGGTCCGAGTTGGAAGCCGCCGAGGCCGAACGCTCGTTCCGCCGCGCCATGGGCTTGATGCTCAAGGAGTGCGGTGACCACCTGCTCAACGTTGCCGAAAAGAAGGCGCAACTGCTGGGCAGCGACCAGGAGCAGATGATCGACTCCCTGATCGACCGGATCGGGCTCATCTTTCGGCGCCTGGATCGCGAAGGCGTGGTCTGTCTGATCGGTGACTGCAGCTCCACCATCGCCGAGCTCGAGGAGCTCGACGCCCGCCTCCTCCTGCTGATCGAGGAGGCCATGAACCTGGTTCGCAATCTCGAAACCGAGGTCCCCGCGTCGGCGTGGTTCAAAACCGACGCCGGACGCCTGTCGCGGGATCTGGCCAACTTCAGCGAGATGACCGAGGAGCGCAACTACCTCCTCGGGCTGGGCTGGGAATCCGAGTTCACCTGGCCAGCGAGGGAGGGAGCATGAGCAACGATATCCTGACCGACAAAGGTCTCACTCACGGCAAGGCCTGGAGCTCTGCGCCGACCGACGATGGCCCGTTGAACTGGTCCATGGATCCCAACGGCGACCTCATTCAAGGGCCGCTGGACCTTGAGTTCCTAAGAGGACAACGCGTACTGCTGTCCCTGGAGCCAGGACAGATCGCACTCCTGTCGCGCAAGGGGAAACTCCTGGCAGTCTACCTCGACGGCGGCCACACCCTCGAGATAGGCGGTAGCTCCAAACAGATCACCACCGACAGCCAGCTCCATTTCCTGGCAGCTGATCGCATCGTCATGCTTCGCTGGCCCAAGAGCGACCCAGTACTCTGGCACGAGACCGGCAACATCGGCGTGATCGGCCGTTGCGAACTGGCCATCGCCGGCCCGACGTCGTTCTACAGAGAGTTCCTTGCCGCCAACCCGACCACCTCCGCCGAGGCGATCCTGGACGCCATGGATCAAGCGGCCCGTGCCGCACTGCATGAGGCCATGGGCAGCACCTCGGACCCGGGCCACATCGACCACGCCGGCCTTCAGTCCCTCCTCACCCGTCTGACGCCGGACGAGCTGTCGGACGAATTGGCGTCGTGCGGACTCAGTTGCACCAGTCTTGCGGTCTACACAGCTGCACCCCCCATCGAGGATTGTGCCCCGGAGTCTGCTGGACAATTTCATGACGTAAGTCATAATTGAGGGAACTAGTACATCGGTGAACCGCCACCAGTCGCTACACTTGCCCCGGGCGAATGGAACGGTTTCTCTGTAGTATTCCTGGAACCGGGGATTCCCGGCCTAGGCTCATTGCACCCCTCGACCCGGGATTCGGTCGCGCCATGCCCTCAGTCCATCTCCGTGAAACCACGAGCCGCACCGGTACTCCGACTGTCGCCGACGCAGCGTCCAGATCGTCCGCACCGCGCAACCTACTGCGCCACATCCCGACGTTGATAGCGGTGATCATGCTGTTCGGGTCCGGATCCGCCCAGGCCGTGTTCGGCGACAAAGAGAACCAGGACGTCGACCTGCCGTTGCGCGAAATCGTCATCGAAGGAAACACCCGCACTGACGCGAACCTGATCCTCCGCGAAATGGATCTGCAAATCGGTCAACCCTTCTCCTTCGAGGACATGGACGCGATCTGGGATCGTCTCGAGGACATTGGATATTTCGCTTTCGTGGACATGGAGTACGACGACAGTGCTTCCGACGGAGTCATCCTGCGCGTTACCGTCGAGGAAGACATGACCACCAGCTACGGCCCCCTGGTCCGCTATGACCGCCGCTTCAAGTACAAGCTTGGCGGCTGGCTGGAGGAATCCAATCTGCGTGGCAAGGGAGAATCCCTGCGTATCGCCCTCTCGGTCTACTATATCCAGCAGGGCTCGATTTCCTGGACCCGGCCCTGGTTCCTCGGCCAACGCGGTCTCGAAGCCAAGCTCGCCTTCGACGCCAAGCAGGCCAACTTCGTCTTCCGTCCCACCAAGTATCGCCAATGGGATGGTGACTTCACGCTACGCTGGGACTTCTGGAACGATTTCTTCGTCGAAGGCGGCCTGAACTACGGCCAGGACCGCTATCGAGATAGCTACTACTGGGCTCTCCCGGATCGTGGACCCGATTCCCCGACCGGCTCGGTCCTCTTCGAGCCGACCACCGACTCGCGTTTCGCATACTCCGCGTCTATCGGCTTCGACTCCCGTCCCAATCCCTGGTACCCGAGCCACGGCCTCCTGGCCCAGGTCACGGCCAAGCGCTGGCAAAGCGACGACTTCGCCTCATACACCGAAACCAGCGCCGATGTACGCGCCTTCATCCCTCTCCCCTGGGATCACATCCTCGCAGCCCGCGCCTGGGGCCGCCGAACCGATGGTCCCACCCATCTGGACAACGTACTGTTCTTCGGCGGACCGCAGACGATTCGAGGCTACCAGTTCGGCGGTCTCGAGGGCGAGGAAGGCTACCTGCTGACCGCCGAATACCGCATACCTTTGTTCCTCATGCCCATTTCTCCCAGCGGAGAGATGGTCGGCTTTGGCCTGCACGCATTCGCCGATGCCGGCGACACCTGGTACTACGGCGCCGACCCCGGAACGGCTCTTCAAAGTTGGGGTGCAGGACTGCACATCAACTTGGATCGGCAGCAATTTCGGTTTGAGGGGGCTCAGAATCTGGATGGCGATTGGACATTCGAATTCATGGACGTCATGGCCTTTTAGTTGTGCCCACGAGAATGTTGCCGCTTGTTTAGCACAGTGAGGTTAGCCTCGCTAGCAACTCCGCCTATCTTGCATATCTCAACTCATGGGCTCGGTTCGACCTCAACGCCCGCGTCTCGACCTTTCGATCATAGTAGTCTGCCCAACGACCAGGCAGTTCCACATGATCCCGGAAGATTCTAGCGCTCAAGATGTAGTCCACAGTGAGCGGTCGATCATACAGACCACGCTCCATTGCCGGAGTCGGACTTCCGCGTTCCTTCTCGCGTCTACCTTTCATGTAGTTTCTCCAGACAAGGAAAACCGCCAGTCTCTCGGCGCTCGCCTGCCTCCGTTTCGACCAAGCGATAGTTTCCCGCTTGTGATTCGCGCCACAATGCCGGATCAGAAGGTCCAGCAAATTAACTTCCCACAGGTTATTGGCAGGACTCCGGTACTCTCTCCCCGACGTCACAACATGTTCGATCTCGCAATTCAAATGACGAATCGATCGTCGATAGGCCGGGTGATCATCGCTGTAGACGATGGCTCGATCTCGGCCATTGAACACAACGTCCAGCAACTCCCCCATATCCTTCTCAATCGCTTTCGGATCGGGTCGGCCGTATCTACATTCCAACTCTTGACGGCGCTGCTTCTGACGTTCAGTCATTCGTCCCTTGCGACGTAACTCACTATCAGTGAAATAGATGAAGAAGTCAGTACCCTTCTCCACCGCCAAGTGATGATGAATCGGAAAGTACTGGCTGAGCTCGAAGGACTCGAAGCCATCGACGACAACTTCGGTTGTTGTACTGGCATTTCCTGTGATCTGTCGGTGGAACAATAGGCAATGTCGAGCCAATCGACTGAGTTGTCTGTCGATGGTCCCGGGAGCGACGTTCAGATCTCGAGCGATCTGCCGGTTTGCCATACACCCGACTGACCTCATCATGATGGTTGAAAGGACATCTGGGCGCTTGAGCCAGTAGGTGACATTGAAGGTCTGACTACTGAAAGAGCGTCTACAATGGAGGCAGGTAAATCTGCGGATACGCCGCGGAGTAATCAGGCGAGTGTAATGCCCGGCTTTCTTGTACCTCCAGTCGGCAGCCAATGGACTGTGGTACAAACAATTGGGGTTGGGACAATGGGGGGGAGTCCAGAATCTGTGGTTTGTATTGAAAGTGCCCATGCCCGGGAAGTAGCACTTCCCGGGCCGGGCACATTTTCAGAGGCACAACCTACTTGATCAGGGTCATCTGACGGGTTTGGGTAAAGTTACCCGCCGTCAGACGATAGAAATAAGCCCCAGAAGCCACAGCAGCCCCCAGCTCATTCCTACCGGTCCAGACGACCTGGTGGTCGCCGGCACCCATCGTTTCACTGACCAGCGTCGCAACCCTGGATCCGTCGACGGCGAAGATGGCCAACTCGACCTGCTCCTGGTGGGGCAGGGAGAAGCTGATCGTCGTGTTCGGATTGAACGGGTTGGGATAGTTGGCAGAGAGCTTGAACGGACTGACGATCTCGTCGCCCACCGGGGCAACTCCATCATCGATGTTCGACAGGAAATCGGTGCCCGCTTCGTAGACGACGCGGTTATCCATGTTCTGGATGTAGACCGTGGCCCGAAGATTCTCGTAGACCCAGCCGGCGTTCAGCGGGGTGTCTACGACGAACTCGTGGTGGCCAATGGCCGACGGAACGTCCAGGCCATAGACGTCGGGGAAGAAGTATCGCATGGCCTGCGAGTGGATGGGTTCACCGTTGGTGCCCTGATAGGCAATGTTGTCCTCGGTGATGACCACGCGCAGTTTCAGGTTGTTGGCCGGAATCATCATCTCGAAGTTGTGGACGTCGACCGTCAACTGGTCGGTGTCGTCATTGAACTCCAGGCCGATGCTTGTCGGCGAGTTCTTCAGCTTCGCCTGCTCAAACGAATTTGAGTTGGGATTGGCGTCGCCGCCGTCCATGAAGAAATCGGGCACACCAGAGACACCGTAGTCGCTAACCATGTAGTTGGACTGGCCGGGGTTGGCGCTGTACATGATGTCTGCACCGGGCCATGAGACGTGGATGCGGATCAGGGCCACATCATTGCCCTGGCCGGGCATGTAGTTGTCCATGGCCTGGTTGGCAGAGACACAGGGACCACAACCGGCATTGGTGAACAGGATGCCCAAGGGGATGTGGGCGCCGGTCCAGCTCTCGTTGTACCTGTACATGGTGTTGTTGGCCGGCACGTCGTCCTCGAGGAGCGAGGTGACCTTCAATTCGATCAACTTGCCAGCGGCAACGGTGTGAGCCGGGAAGTTCACGGTGCGATAGCCACCCGAGACGTGATCGACGATCGACATGGTTTCGCTGTAGACGGACGTGCCGGACTCGAGGATCTCCAGAATCACGTCGTAAGTCTCGGGATCGCCGCCGTTGTTCAGGAAGGTGGCGATCGGATTGATCATTTCGCCAGCGTCGTAGTGCTGGTCGGCGGGCAACAGGTTGGTCGGGAACACGTCGCGGCCGGCAGCCACACCGTAGACGCGAATATCGTCGACGTACCAGTAGTCCGCATCGTCACCCACGTAGCGCAGGGCGACGTAGACCGTGGACTGGCCGCCGTAGGCGCTCAGGTCGACAACGATCGGCTCGTTGCCGAAGCCCGGGATGTCGTGAGTATCGGGAGTCATCTCGGCGACGACTTCGAAGGTCTCGGGGTCGGTCTGGCTGGTCGTGCTGACCATGACGTAGTGGGTGCCACCGCGGCTGGACCAGTTGGACTCATCCTCGTACCATTCGATGAAGACGGTGCCCTGGGTAAAGAAGTTGAGAGCCGGCATGACCAGGTACTCGTCCTGGAGGTTTCCGGGAGAGCCGTCCCGAATGTAGGCACTCTTGGCGCCGGTATTCGAGGTCAAGGTAGTCACGGACCAGGAGTAGGTGTTGCCGAGGTGGATCTTGTGCCAGCCGAGGGGCGGAAATGCGACACCCTCGAATCCTTCGACCAAAAGATCGGTGTCGGTCACCGAGTGAATGTCGTTGCTTCCGTCGCCGGCCATGGCAACAGTTGCCAGGCAAAAGACGGATAGACAGATCATGGCAAGACTACGGAATTGGCATCGGTTCATGGCGGTCCCCCCTGGGTCCGGCGGTGATGGTGAAGCGCGGAATGCACGACTGAATCCACCGAAGTCAGGGATTAGCGGAGTCAGCCATAGTAAATCAGTATTGATGATACCATATTATGTATCACAAAAATAGTAGATTATTCTGTAGATTTCGATAATGAAGGCCAATTTAAACTGCTTTTTCATGTGCTTGCAGTAGACATCCGGAAGGCGGAGAATTAGCTTGAATCGGCGATCCCTAGCCGAACCTGTTATTTTACATCCAAGAAGTCGGATGGCACCCACGTTGACATGACCAGAAAGGTCCGTTTCCCATGAGTGAAGATCACCGCAATGATCACGCGATGGACTCCGAGAATCCAGTCGATGAGACGGGTACCGGCGAGAGCCAGGATTTCATCCGTACGCGAGTGGCCGAGGACCGGGAGGCCGGGCGCAACGAGGGACGGGTCCACACTCGGTTTCCCCCCGAGCCCAACGGGTATCTGCACATCGGTCACACCAAGTCGATCCTGCTGAATGCCGGCATCGCCAAGGAGTTCGGCGGCAAGTTCAATCTGCGATTCGACGACACCAATCCCGAGAAGGAAGAGGTGGAGTACGTCGATGCCATCCGCGACGATATCCGCTGGCTGGGCGCCGACTGGGAGGACCGGGAATTCTATGCTTCCGACTACTTCGACCAGCTCTACGAGTGGGCGCAGACCCTCATTCGCGAGGGTAAGGCCTACGTATGCAGTCTCGACGAGGCGGAGATCCGCGAGTACCGGGGCACCGTGACCGAGGCCGGGATTCCGAGCCCGGATCGTGATCGATCAGCCGTCGAGAGCCTGGATTTGCTGGAGCGCATGAAGGCGGGGGAGTTTCCCGAAGGCACGTACACCCTGCGGGCCAAGATCGACATGGCGCACTCCAACATGAAGATGCGCGACCCGCTGCTGTACCGGATCAAACGCATGCCGCATCACCGCACGGGCGATAAATGGAACATCTATCCCATGTACGATTTCGCCCATGGCCAGAGTGACGCCATCGAAGGGATCACCCACTCCATCTGCACTCTGGAGTTCGACGTCAACCGGCCGCTGTACGACTGGTTCATCGAGAACCTACCGGTGCCCCACAAGCCCCAGCAGATCGAGTTCGCACGGCTGAATCTGACCTACACGATCATGAGCAAGCGCAAGTTGCTGCAGCTCGTGACTGAAGGACATGTCGGCGGCTGGGACGACCCGCGCATGCCGACGGTGCGGGGTCTGCGCCGGCGGGGATATACGGCCTCGGCGATTCGTACTCTGAGCGAGCGCATCGGTGTCGCCAAGCGGGATTCGACCGTGGACTATGCCCTGCTCGAGTGGTCGATCCGCGAGGAGCTGAACCGAACCGCCGACCGGGTGATGGCGGTGCTACGTCCCTTGAAGGTCGTCATCACCAATTATCCCGAAGGCCAGGTCGAATGGTTGGAGGCCGAGAACAATCCCGAGGATTCCGAACGGGGTACGCGTAAGATACCCTTCTCCCGTGAGATATGGATCGAACGCGACGATTTCCGTGAAGAGGCGCCCCGTAAATTCTTCCGGCTCAAGCCCGGCAGCGAGGTGCGATTGAAGCACGCGTACTTCATCAAGTGCGAGGCGTATGACAAGGATCCGGAGACCGGCGAGATCACCGAGCTGCGCTGCACTTACGATCCCGAGAGCAGGGGTGGCCAGTCGCCGGACGGGCGCAAAGTTCGCGGTACCCTGCATTTCGTCGAGGCCGGCCACGCAGTGGACGCGGAAGTCCGCCTCTATGACCATCTCTTCCGTGAACCGTTCCCCGAGGATGGTGACGGTTTCCTGGCCAACCTGAATCCCGACTCGCTGGAAGTGCTCCAGGGCTGCAAACTGGAACCTGGATTGGCCGACACCCAGCCGGGCGACCGATACCAGTTCCTGCGTCAGGGGTATTTCTGTGCGGACGCCAAGGACTCGGCGGCGGGCAACCTGGTGTTCAATCGCACCGCGACCCTGAAGGATAGCTGGGCCAAACTCGAGGCCAAGCAGGGCAAATAGCTCCACCCCGGTGGGCAAGACCACTCGACGTAACTCGAGCGGGCGCCACCGCGACAACAAGTTGGTGGCCTGGCGTTGACACCATAGGCAATCGCCACGACCTTGTGGCGCAACCCTGCGGATCGGAGGTGATCATGTCGTCTGACGAAAAAATTTTCCTGACCCAGTTCGCCAAGAGCTCGGGCTGAGCTGCCAAGCTGAGTCCGGGGGACTTGTCCGAAATTCTGGCCTCCATCCAGGCCTCCGCCGGGCCGAATCTGCTGGTGGGATTCGAGACTGCGGACGATGCCGGCGTCTACCGGCTGGACGACGAACGCGCCGTGGTTTGCACCGCCGATTTCATCACGCCGGTGGTCGACGACCCGCGTACATTCGGTCGGGTGGCTGCCGCCAACTCCCTGAGCGATGTCTACGCCATGGGAGGCACACCGCTGCTGGCGTTGAACCTGCTGGGATTCCCGCCGGTGGGATTGCCCAATTGGGTCCTGGGGGAGATCCTGGCCGGCAGTGCCGAGATCTGCGCCGAGGCCGGTTGTGCCGTCGCCGGCGGACACACCGTCAGAGATGACGAGGTGAAGTTTGGCCTGAGCGTTACCGGCGTGGTTGATCCGGGCTGCATCCTCCGTAACAGCACGGCCCGGGTCGGCGACGTACTGGTACTCAGCAAACCCCTGGGCACCGGCGCTCTCGTGGCCGCGATGAAGAAGGGGCGACTGGACGACGCAGGCTACCGGGCCCTGGTCACCTGCATGACCACCCTCAACAAGAGCGGTGTCCGTCTGTTCGAGCTGGGCGCCACGGCTACGACCGATGTCACCGGATTCGGCCTGACGGGCCATGCCCTGGAGATGGCCCAGGGCTCAGGAATCCGGCTCGACATCAATGTCGGCGCCCTGCCCTTGCTACCCGAGGCGGTCGAGCTCTGCGGAGAGGGTTTCACCTGTGGCGGAACCAAGGCCAATGCTTCATTCACTGGTGACGCCATCCGATTCGATGCAGCGCTGGATCCGGCCATGATCGGTCTCCTCAACGATCCCCAGACCAGTGGCGGACTGTTGATCGCCGTGGCCCCGGACCGGTTGAGCGGGCTGCAAGCGGCTCTGAAGAGCGATGGGGCCCTTGCCGCCGCCGTCGTCGGTGCCGCTACGGAACGCAACGCAGGAGATCCGTGGCTGGTCTTTACCCCTTGAGCCTCGGGAATTCCCGGTAGTTTCCTGTCAATTGCTCCCGACCCATGCCGATGACGATCCCAAGGGGACCACCCCGGTTCTTGCCCCAGGCCAAGGAGTGCGCATTGGCACCCGCTGTTTCCAAATCCCTGATGGATGTCCATCCCCGTGAACTGAAGGGGATGATCAAGGATATTCCGACGCTGCCGGTCATCTATCAGGAACTCTTCCAGAAGATGCAAGAGCGGGACGTCTCGGTGCCTCAGATCGCCGACATCATCTCCCAGGACCAGGCACTGTCCACCAAGATCCTGCACCTGGTGAACTCCGCCTTCTACGGCTACAGCAAAGAGATCAGAACGATCAGTCGGGCCGTCGTCATTCTGGGTTTCCGGGCCGTGCGCAGCGCTGCCCTGGCCATCAGCGTATTCGACTACTTCAAGGACGAAGAATCCTCCAGCCAGGTCGACATGACGCAGTTCTGGACCCACAGCATTGCGGTGGCAGGTATTTGCAAGGTTCTGGCGGCCGAGTTGCAGATCAATCAGCAGGAGGAAGCTTTCATCGTGGGTCTGCTCCACGACGTCGGCAAGCTCATCGAGAAGCGCTACTTTCCGGGGGACTTCGACGACCTGTGCAATGCGGCTCAGGAACAACATCTAGCCTGGTATCAGGCCGAAACCGCCTTGTTCCAGATCCACCACGCAACCATCGGCAAGGCCATCTTCCGGGCCTGGGATTTCCCGCCCAGCGTCGTCGAGGCCGTGCAGTCCCATCACAAGCCGGACTCCTCGACGAAGGTGGCGCAGCTGACGGCCCTGGTGCATGTGGCGGATTTTATCTCGTACCAGCTGGACCTGGGAGCGCCCGGCGCCTGGCCGCCAGCCGAGTGTGCCCCCGGTGCCCTGAAGATGCTGGGGATCAGCCTGGCCGATACAGCGGAGTACCACGAAAAGATCCGCGCGGAGCTCGAGCATTCCATGGAGATCCTGAAGCTGATCCAGTAGCTCACCGCCTACTTCGGTGGTTTGGCTGGACTTGAAATACCGGTCGTCCCATACTGGGATGGTCGGTACTTTTTATGCATCTCGACCCCAAAGTACTGTAGAACCCTTGAGACCCCGAGTTTCCCTGGAGCACCATTGGCCGCAGCGTCCCCAGTCAAGATTCTGTTCGTCGGCGACCTTCACCTGGGCCGCTTGCCGTCCCGCGTCCCGGACGGCCTGGCCGATCAATGGGACCTGCGCACGAACGAGCTGGGTCCGAGCGCCGCTTGGAACCGCATCATCGACACGGCCGTCGAGCAGCGGGTGCATTGTGTGGCGTTGGCCGGTGATCTGGTTCATGGTGAAACCGCACTCTTCGAGGCCTCCGGCATCCTGGAAGATGGGGTGCGACGCCTGG
>Ga0070729_10003537_pt1 | contig 17988 bp, 16 predicted proteins | sample tdDd472_FD_66725 | JGI IMG/M metagenome (GOLD analysis project Ga0070729, IMG submission 66725) | Marine sediment microbial communities from the Atlantic coast under amendment with organic carbon and nitrate - tdDd47.2 | ecosystem: Environmental > Aquatic > Marine > Coastal > Sediment | place... | reverse complement strand
AAGTTGTTTTAAAAAGAAATTTTCTGTTAGTATATATTTTCCTTTGTTAAAGTAGAAAACACCAATTTTCTTATATATTTCAGCAATACTATTAGGTTTAGTGAGTAATTCAATACTTTTATAGGCGTATTCAATAGCAAGGCTATCGTTGTTTAATTTTGAATAGACTTCAAAAAGTCGGATGTAAGCATTTATTTCATCTTTTTGTAAGTTATATTTTAATGCGAATTCAAGTGAGTTTAAGGCATGCTCTTTACTTTGTTTTATATTGTTTTCATTTAACGTAATTTCTGAAAGCCTGGAATAAATAGCAGGTTTTTTAATATCAACACCAATCTCTAGTTCTTTTAATAAACTGTCTTTTTCAGTTGAAAAGCATGGCGTGAATACTACTGATAAGAATATAAGAAATAGTATATGTTTTATAATTCGATGTTTCATAATCTATTGCTTTTGAAAAAAATAGCTGTGCCTATAAAGATAGTATTTTAAATTAAAATCCGAGAGTCTCAAAACGATCCCATAAGTGGTTGAACTCTTTCGTAAAGGCTTTTACTACACGTTGGTTTTTACTTAGTAAAATATTTTCTTGATTGTATTTTGATGCACTTCGCGTCCAGTTGAAACTACCTGTAATCACCGTGTCTTTATCGAATACAGCAAATTTATCATGCATAAAATGCGAAGAACGATCTGTTTTAATGCTGATACCTTCATGAAATAAGGAATTGATATCAGAGCCTTTATCGCGAATTTTCTGATCATCGGTAATGATTCTTGTACTTATTCCACGTTTGTGGCACTTTAATATTTCCCGTGAAATTATATTGTCGCTTATAGTAAAAACACATATGTCGACACTTTTTTGTGCATTTTGCAACTCCTCTATTATTGCATTTGCACAATCGTCTCCCGGACTAAAATATACTTCACTTAAATTTTGTTTATTAAGTGCATTTTCAAGCAAAAGACTGTTGAATTTGTAGTTACGTGTTATTAACTGCATGTTAGGCGAAATATTTTCGTCTAATAGTAACTGAAAAATACGGTCGTTTATACTTCTTATTTCGCGTACAGTAATATCTCCTTTTAATAAATGCTTCAAGTTGAAAAAAGCGTCTTGTTCGTCTTTAGTTGATGAATAAAGATATTCTTTAATCGCATTTTCGATTTTTATCATAATTTTAAGCTAAACATTGTTTATATTTAATTGTTGAAATCAAATTAAATCTTAAAAATAGAAAAATATGTTAGCTATTATATCACCAGCTAAAAATTTGAATGAAAAGAAACAGGAAATTACGTCTGAGTTTTCAATCCCGGATCATTTAAAAGAATCTCATGAATTGATTGAAGTTTTGCGAGGAATGACTTCTGACGAAATAGCTCGTTTAATGGCAGTGAATCCTAAAATAGCAAATTTAAATGTTGAACGTTTTGCTAAGTGGCATTTACCATTTACCAATAAAAATTCGAAACAGGCGGTATTAACTTTTAACGGAGAGGTTTATAATGGATTAAAGGCAAGTGAATTTTCAGAAGATGATTTGTTATATGCCCAGGACCATCTTCGTATTCTTTCCGGTTTATATGGCGTGTTGAAACCATTGGATCTTATACAGCCTTATCGTCTGGAAATGGGACGTAAATTAAAAACTAAAGAAGCAAAAAATCTTTATGAGTTTTGGGGAGACAAGATTAACATTGCAATAAATCAACAACTTCAAAAGCAAAATAAGAGAGTTTTGATAAATCTTGCATCCAATGAATATTTTAAATCGGTAAAGCCTCAGGCAATCGATGGTAAAATTATAACCCCTGTATTTAAAGAGCTAAAAGGGGAGGAGTATAAGGTCATTGTGGTATATGCAAAGAAAGCCAGAGGATTAATGGTTCGTTATATACTTGAAAATCGCATAGAGGATCCTGAACAGCTTAAGATGTTTGATAGTGATGGTTATTTTTTTAGTGAAGAGCTATCTTCTGAAACTGAATGGGTATTTACCCGCTAAAATATTTGGAGCCTTTTAAGGCTCTTTTTTTTATAATTTTTTTAGCTTTTTCGAACTTTCTTAAATAATTCCCGTAATTAAAATTATTACCATTTAATTAATTTGAAGAAGGATATGGGTATTCTGGAAGAGTTTAAGCGGCTAAATGATACATTGGCAGTTAAAGATGGCAGTTCGGTCCTTTATCGTCAGGATTTAATGAGTTGCTTGTCGGTCCTGTTCTGTGCTCATAATCCTGAATACGATACTCAGAAAGAAATAATAAAAAAGGCTTTCGATAAAGGTCTCGGGTGGCAAAGCCAGGCTACATTTTTGTTTATAGTTGATATGATTCAGCATTATAAAGAGTGTGATGAACCTTTTTATGATGAGGATAAAGTAAAGGATAAAGAGTTGTTTCGTTATAGTAATCAGGCGATAATGGAAGATGAAACGCAAATGGCAAGGAAGTATTTACAACGTTATGCTAGAAAATATAGTTTTGAAGATTTACAGGAATTGGAATTGCAACGCAAAGAGGAGTATTTTTTCTGTATTAAGAAAAGTATAATGGCTGTTTTGCCGGAAATTCAGAACCTACCAAAGCGAGGTAAACGTGAATTAGATTACCTTTTATATTGTGATGCCATTGCAATTCAAAATCAGATGTACGATACAATTGAGAAATTAAATAGGTCAAGAGGCACAATTAACTGATGAGAGGGATTAATTAAGAGGGGGAAGCCGTTTCGTATTTGAAACGGCTTTTTTTTGTTAAAGTGTTAAGCTTTAGAGAGCCAGTTGACGAATAGTTGTGGAGTATTGTTTGAAATAAATTTGAAGTTTTTAATTCATATTGATAATATTTTAGAATTGGTAAGTTTACTTTTTAATAACAAATCCAAACATTATAATTGTACCTTTTCAAAACAATATTCTTTTACCATTTGTAAATAAATAGCAGGTAGTCTTACAAATCTGAAGAGTTATGAATTCATCGAATCAAATAAAAACGGTTTTAAAGTATATTGAATCCATAAATAGGGCCGATTTGGATAAAATTGCCCAAATGATGGATGACGATTATGTTTTTGTCGATGCCGGAAATCTTCGGTACGAGGGGAAAGATATTATGATTCGTGGATGGAAAGGCTATTTTATGCTTTTTCCCGATTATAGCATAGAAGTACAGACCATTACCGGGAACGATTCTGATATTGGGCTTTTTGGCTATTCAAGTGGCACTTATAAAGGATTGGAAACGATAGATGATCGTAATTATTTTCGTATACCGACTTCGTGGATGGTGAAGCTTGAAGGCGATAAAGTTAGACATTGGCAGGTGTATAACGAATCGAAAATGGTGGAGGATATTATAAATCAAAATAAACTTCATGTATTATAAAAGATGAATAAAATTGTAACATACGGGCAATATCCTTGGCGGATTGTATTTGTGTCGAATTTAGTTTCTCTGGGTACTTATTTAATGTGTTTGTATATTTTGCTTTATCTGCATTATATTATTGCCATTGCCTTTTTGTTTTATATAGTAGTGTTAGAATTTCGTTTGCTTCGCTACCATTGTGTTAATTGCTGGTATTACGGAAAACGCTGTGGTTTTGGCCGGGGGAATATTAGTGCCTGGTTTTTCAAAAAAGGTGATTCGGCTATATTTATCAAAAAGCAAATTACCTGGAAAAGCATGCTTCCCGAACTATTAACTTCTCTTGTTCCTGTGTTAGTAGGTATTGTATTGTTAATTCTTAATTTTGATTTTAAAATATTATTGGCGATAATTATCATTCTGATTATATCAACCTGGGGTAATGGATTTGTTCGTGGAAAACTGGTTTGTAAACATTGCAAACAACGTGAATGTGGCTGCCCGGCGTATAAGCTGTTTGAAAAGAAATAATAACTGAACTCATAGTCAATAGAAACAATTAATTCTATATGTAGTAGGTGAAATGAATTTGACTGGTTAATAAGATATACTATCTGTTTACGTCAGTTTAAATCAAAATGAATAACCGATTGATATTCCTGGTGAAATTCCCCAACCATCTTCGTTATTCAAATAAAGAAACAGAGGTGCTACACGAATAAGAAATCCTGTAGAGTGGTGGTAACGGTAGCCTATCCGGAAAAGGACATTTGCGAGATCGTCATAAGGAATATAAATTGTAGCTCCTGTTTCACAAAAGTGCTTTGGGCCGCCCAGTAAAAAGTTTGATTCTCCTACAAGGTGATTATCACCGGAAGCTTTTAGTATTCCTATGCTTAAACCTGCTCCTGTAGTGATACCAACCTGCTCCCTCAATGGAAATAATCTTTCATAATAAAATGAGAAGTGAAAAAGGTTGAATTCAGTGCAAAGATAGTTTCTTGGGATTTTACTGGATATAACGAACTCTAGGCTATCTTGGTTTGATGTTTTTAATGCAAAGGTATCTTGTTGTGAAAAATATGTTTCGTTATTTAGCGCAGGAGGTTTTGTTGCTGAAATTTCATTAATAGTTTTATTCAGATCCAACTGATCATAGTTCTGTGTATTTCCAGCATAAAGGCTTGCCAATAATAGTAATATGATCAGGTACTTTTTCATTTAAGATTCCTCCTTTAAATAATACAAGTTACGGAATTTAAGTGCCTTTGTCAAGCTATTGGCTTAATTGTGATGGGAGTAATTGTCTGGGGCGTATACAGGATGAAGTGTTTGGAATTACCAGGATATAAAATCTAAAGTCCGGTAATCTGCATTGCTTTTTTTTATTCAATTATTATTAAAAATGTATCATTCATAATTATAGCAAACTCCCTGTTTACTCATTCTTTAATTGGGATATATATATAATTCATTAACTCTTAATTGCTATTTATACAGATAGTTTCTAATGTTGGGTATAAAAAACCGATAATTAGCATGATATGTTTTCAAAAGGGAGCTTATATAATAATTATATAGCTTTAATAACAAATGCATAATATATTAATAGTTCCTTTTATTTTAAAAAACCAAGATGCTGCGCTTTGTAGGTGCCTGAAAAACAGGCGGGAAGTGTTATTGGGGTATTTAGAAGTATATATTCTCATATACGTGTATTTGATATTTACAGGTATGGTTTCCTCTCAGGTCGTTAAGAAATGTTAATGTCGGATTTTCAGTAACAAATACAATAAAGACATTGTTTATAGGAGAAGGAATTATTACTTCTGGGAGACATTCTATCTGAACAGCCGGTTATGAATACGGAGCGATATGTGAAAGGAGATAAGTACCGGTGAACACTAAACTGAAACGTGGGAAATTTCAGTTTTAATTAAGGGTTAATTAGTGAATTTAAGTTGGATTTTAAGCAATCGATACTCTTAGTATTGGAAAATACTTGAGAAATAATTAATGCTGTTGCTATAACTTAAATAACCAGAGGGATGATTTATTTTAATAATAATGCTACAAGCTATCCGAAACCTGATTGTGTAATTTCCGCAGTTAGAAATAATCTTGCAGAAATTCCAGTGAATACATACAGAAGTGGATTTAAAGCTAGATCAGTAGTTGACATGTGTCGAGGAAAAGTGGCTGATTTATTCAATGTTGATAATCTCAATAATATAATTTTTACTTCAGGTAGTACTGAAGCCTTGAACCTGGCCATTTTCGGCCTTGAAAATCCAAAACACATAATTACAACTGATATTGAGCATAACTCTGTGCTGCGACCTTTAAAAATTCTTGAGCGTGATATTGGACTTGCCATTACAATAGTTGGTTGTGACGATGAAGGTTTTATTAATCCGGCTGAAATTGAAGAAAATATTATCGACCAAACTTCTGCAATTATAGTTAATCATTGTTCAAATGTTACCGGAACCATACAGGATATAGATACTATTTCAAAAATAGCGCGTAAGCATCAGGTTCCCTTTATTCTTGATGCTGCTCAGTCGGCCGGTGCTGTGGATATTGACCTGCAGAAAACACCTGTTGATTTATTGGCCTTTACCGGGCATAAATCACTTTTTGCGTCAACTGGTATTGGTGGCCTAGTTATCAATTCAGATATATACTTAAAGCCTCTGAAAGTTGGAGGTACGGGTATTCGCAGCGATTATTTATATCAGCCAGAAACAATGCCGGTGTATTATGAAGCCGGTACGCATAATACCGTAGGTTTAGCTGCTTTGGCTGCCGGAATTGATTATATAAGCGAAAAAGGCATAGAAAGCATACATAAAGCTAAGTCTGAAATATTTCATATAGTGATGAATGGTTTGAAGCATATTCCCGGAATAATATTTTATGGTGGAACAGGCCTTCGTAATAAACTGCCGGTTATAAATTTCGGGTTGAAAGGAATTAGTATCGCTGATATTGCATTTATTCTTGGTGAATCATTTGACATTAACTTGCGTGCGGGTCTGCATTGTGCTCCTTTAATTCATAATTCGCTGAACTCCTTGCCGCAAGGAACTGTACGGCTTAGCTTTTCGCATTTTAATACTCCCACCGAAGCGCTTTATTTAGTTGAAGCAGTTTCTAAAATCGCAAATAGTGTTGAAACTGAAATAATATCCGATCATTATGAAAATAATTAAAATTAAGCATATCGAAGATTGTTTTGACGGTTCGTATATCAAGGAATTGCTTTTTGACGATGCTGTCAATAGGGAGTTTATTCTGCAGTTAGGCCAAAAAGGTGATCTAAACTATTTGGAAGACTTTTCGCGGCCTTTTTTTAAAGTGATGTTCCGCGATGATTTTTACCTGAAAGGAGTACAGGGGAATTATTCTGTTAGAGTGTTTTTACGTGACCAAAAAGATATTGAACATATACAGTATTTATTAAAGGAAGGAGGTTGATATGGATTCTTAATCGAACACTTAATTGATGTTTTATTTATGCATTATTATTAATAATTGTAACCTAACCTTGAAATCAATTACTATGGCAGAAAAACTGTTAAAATACTACGATGATGCCAAAAAGCTAGGAGGCTTAAAAGCGCAAATGCGTTTGGCATTAATAACCAAAGTTCCCAGTGCAAAAGCTGTCAGTGCACCTGATTCATCTGATAATATTCAGAGTTTTGAAAAGGCAATGATGGAAATTAAGAAAGAATTTATGTAAAACCAATAACCCAACAATTATGGCTGAATTTTTAAAAACCAAACTAGGGATTGATCATAAATTCAATCCGAATAGCAAGCGACATTTCTTAAATAAAACGCAATCGGTGTATCATTGTCACCATTATTCTACTTTATATACACAGCTTGCTATTGATGCCGGTGAAACCGAATTGCTGGCAAATGCTTCTGAGGATAGTATTCACGAAGTTTTAAGCAAATACTTTAGAGAAAATAATATTACAGATATTGATGAAAGAGTACAGATTTCCTGTAAATATTATTCGGCTATGGGGCTTGGAACTTTGGATGTACAGTTCATGGGGAACGATTCAGGTAAGGTGGTATCTAAGAGTTCTCATCTTGAAGAAGGCTGGATTAAAAAATGGAAGAAATTCGATCAATCTGTAAATTATATCGGTTGTGGCTATGTTTCCGCTCTATTGGCAGCTGTTTTAGATAAGCCTGCCGGTACTTATAAAACATTCGAATCGGCTAGTATTGTAAAGGGAGATCCCCACACAGTCTTTAATTCATATAAAAAATAGGGAGGCATAAAAATGGCTATTGATCGTAAAAAGATAATTGACGATATGTCTAAAATTGAGGTTTTGGGCGGAGAAAACGGAATGATTGAAGCATTTAATGTATATGTTAATCAGTTACCAACATCTTTCTGGAATAGTTTTGCAGAAAGATTAACGGCAAAGGCTCATCCCGATCTGCTGCCAACTACCGAGAGCCTTCTTGTAAATGCGGCCCAGGAGTGTGGTTATCATACTGGTTACGGAATTATTACTTCGGAAGAATGGAATGCGGCTGTAAAGCCTATGGTAGAGTGTGTTGAGGATGTGCTGCATGGTGCATTTGCAGTTTTTACCGCCTGGGGATGGGCTCAAGCAGAAATTGTAGAACTTGTACCTGGTGAGAAAATGGTCGTACGTGCTTACGATTATTACGAAGCGGATGTGACAAAGCATGGTAAAACCGACAAAATGAGCGCTTATATGATTCGTGGAGTTTGTGCAGCCTTTATGGCATTGGCATATTCCGGTGATTATTCCAATAGTGGTGATAAAGTGAATGACTTTATGTGCGAACAAATTAGAGGAATAGAGTGTGGCGATGATTACGGTGAATTTATCGTTAAAAAAGCAGCGTAAAAGATAGTAATAAAAGAATGTGGCTTTTCTGTGTCATTTTTAGTTTGTGTTTTTTGTATTAAACAAATAGAATTTGATGAGGTAAGCTGCATCTCTTTTAAGTTTTGAAATATCACAAGAGAATTTAAAATATTTTCATCATTTAATTGGTTGGAAATTAATTGTCAGCAGGTAAGTATTAAAAAAATAAATCCTGAAGTATGAAAAATATGAGGATTACTATTCGAATAAGATTATTTAGTGTTTTAATTTTATCAGTATTGGTATTTATAGTTGTATTTATTCTAAATAATAAGTTTGTAAACGATTTGGAAAATTATTCAGAGTTGCAGCTAAGCCTGAACGATATTCAGTTTCATACCCAGGAGTTGCGTAAAGCTGAAAAAGACTACCTGAGCCGGGAACTAATTAATCAAGCTTATTTTAAAAGTGGAGAAAGTAAATACCTTGTTAAGTTTAAATCTGGTTATACATATATTCAACAGCAAATTAGTAGATTGGAAAAAAACAAACATGTTATCGAAAGTAATATCTCCTTCTCAAATATTAGTAGCGATCTTGAATTGTATATTCATTCATTCGAAAAGGTTGAAAAAGAAGCGCGCATACGAGGTTATGAAGAGTTTGGAGTTGTTGGTGATTTTAGGACTTCTGTGCATGGCCTGGAAGAATATATCGCCGGTACTTTAGCCAATGATAAGCTGCATGTTTTATTGCTTTCTTTACGGCGAAATGAAAAAGACTACCTGTTACGAAAAGATCTTAAGTATCAGGAGGAATTTCATGTTAATATTAAAAAATTAGTTGCCGAGTTGGATAAGCAAAATCTGAGTGTTAATCAATATACTGCTATAAATGATTTGATTAATATGTATGCAAATAAATTCGATCGGGTTGTTGCAGCCGATATGGTAATTGGGCTGAATGAAAATAGTGGCTTATTGGGTGAATTAAGAAATGCAGTTCATCAGCTGGAACCCGAAATACAAAAGCTGAACACCATTCTTGCTACTGCTATTGAAGAAAATAAGGCAAGAAATAGAATGGTTATGGGGCTTATCATTGGACTCATGATTATTGCTCTGGGGTCGTTTATCTTTTCGATGATACGGTATATTACGGCGACTTTACGAACAACAAATCGGTTTGTTAAACAAATTGGTGATGGTGAATTATACGCAAAAGCACCGCGGGCTAAAAACGATGAGTTTGGGCTATTGTCTGGTTACCTGGATGGGATGAGAAGCGAATTGCTTCGCGTGATTGAAAATGTAATGACAGTTTCAAATCATATTGCCAGTGCCAGTGAGCAGATAAGTTCAAGTTCTCAGCAGGTTTCCCAGGGGGCTGCTCAACAGGCCTCTTCCGCTGAAGAAGTGTCTTCGGTGATTAAGGAGCTTAATACGATTATGGATCAGAATGCTGAAAGCGCTAAAGAGACTGAAAACATTGCGAGAAATGCAACTGATGGCGTTAAGGAAGGTAAAGAATCTACTGATAACGCAGTGCTAGCCATGAACGATATTGCTGCACGCATTAGAATTGTAAACGATATTGCTTTCCAAACCAATATTCTTGCACTTAATGCGGCTGTTGAGGCAGCTCGTGCAGGACAACATGGTAAAGGTTTTGCTGTGGTAGCAGCTGAAGTACGTAAGCTTGCCGAAAGAAGTAAAATTGCTGCCGATGAGGTAGATACTATTTCACGATCGGGTGTAGAGGTTTCTGAAAAATCGGGTAAGCAACTCGAACAAATAGTACCGGAAATAGAAAGGACGGCTTCACTTATAAAAGATATTGCAGAATCAAGCCTGGAACAATCAAGTGGTGCTAGTATGATTTATGATGCCGTTCAGGAACTAAGTCAAGTTACTCAGCAAAATGCTGCCACTTCAGAAGAGATGGCTTCCAGTGCAGAGGAGCTTGCCAGTCAGGCACAAAACCTAAAAGAGGTAGTCAGCTATTTTAAAATAGACCAAAAGAAAGATTATGATACTAAACCTCAAACCATAAGCGAATTTAATGAGCAGGAACGATTAGCCGGCAAAAACAACGGTTTTAATTTAGCAATTGAACAGGAAGAGGAACTTCAAAAAGAATCAGATTTTGAACTTGAAACACGAAATTAAGTTTAATACGATTTCCATTTAACGAAGCGTTCTGCATTTTAGCAGAACGCTTTTTTTCATCCATGTGTTCCCTTTTAAAACAATAATAAACCTAAATAATTTGATAAAAAATCATCTTCCTTAGAGTAATTGTATCCAGAAGCATTCTGAATTCAGAACTTATGTTGAGCTCAGGTCAGGAATATATCGCAATAAAACGAATGATGGTTTCCGATTGGTAGGACCTGTTCCCAAAAAACGCAAACTGCCTTGCGATAAGTAGGGTGCTATGTTTTAAAAGCAAAACATAGTTTCATGTGCAATGGAAGCTATCCCAAAAAAAATAAACATGCTTCCTGAATGTAGAGAGGTATCAGAAATGTGCTAAGAAGGTTTTCAATGTATTGTTAGGTATTAAACAAAACTAAGAAGTGCTTCCTTATCTGTATGTAGATAGTATAAAATTATACTGAATACGCCCGAGGCATCAGACGTCACTAAATAATTCATTGGGAATACTCCCGAGGCGTAGGGAGGTAATAAATGAAAATGTGGGGAGGTTCCGTATGTTATTGAAGGTCTTATGATAAAGAAAGATATAGTAAATAGTTTAAATCCCGATAGTCCGGATATGCCGCACGATGATGATAGTGCAGATTAGTCAATTTTTCATAAATTTTTGAATAAGAATAGATACCTGAAACAATTAGCTTAACCGATTGTATTTAGTTATTAAGTGCTGATAAATACAAAAAGAGCATTCTAAATTCTGCATAATAACACTCAAAATTGTAGCCATGAAAAAACTTCTTGTTATTCTGTTTCTTATATCCGGGATGAATTTGACAGCTCAAAGGGCCGATAATACTCCAAAAGCAATAATAATTCCATTGCATATTAATCAAATGAGAGTTTCGGAAAAACGTCTCTCTGAGCATTATAATACGCCGGTACCACAGGATTCAAGCTGGTTTGAATATCGCACGGGATCAAAAAAAGTTTTAATTGTTGCCGGACATGCTGCAGCACATATGCGCGAAGAGAAAAGGCAGTATGCCGATGAAGGTACCGGATCGCTTGGTATTAAGTTAAATCATCTGGCAGATGTTTCGGTTTTTTTTACGAAATATCTATCGCCGTCAGATCCCAACTACTACGATAATAATGCATTTAAAGATTCTTTGGCGATTATAATTGATCAAATGAAGCCGATTATAGTAATCGATCTTCACTGCGCTCATCCGTACCGCCCATTTGATATTGATTTCGGAACAATGAACGGTAAATCATACCTTATGAGGGACGATTTGTTAAAGGATTTAAAAGCAGCTTTAAAAAATGAAGGGATAATAAATTTTTCGCAAGATTATTTTGCAGCGGTAAAAAATAAGACAATCACAAAGTTTGTTTCAAATAAAGGAGTTCCGTGTATTCAGTTGGAAATTAATGCTAATTATCTTTCACCCGATCTGGGTTTTGTCGAGGGGCAAAAAACAGCTCAATTACTGCAGGCGCTTATCCGTTTTATTGAGCATGTAGAGTAATCTTTTTAACAAATGCCTTGAATAATAATTGTGTAAATATGTGTTTGAGAATTATTTAATAGTGAATAGAAATTAAAAGCTGAACTATGAAAAAAATTAGTTTAATTATCTCGATTTTTATTCTGTGTGGATTTTCATCCTTTGCACAGGAAGTTGGTGTCAGGTTCGGTAGTGCCACCGGCGGTAATGCTGCCATCGACGCAGTATTTTCAACAAGTGAATTTAGTAGAATTCATGCTGATGTCTCTTTTGGAAATGGAGTAGGTATTGATCTTCTTTGGGATTTTTTATATAAGCCATTGGCTGAAACTCCTTTAAACTGGTATGTAGGTGTTGGACCGTATGCATTTATTGGCGATCCTTTCCAGTTGGGTGCAGTTGGTGAACTGGGCCTTGAATATCATTTTGCAGAACTGCCAATTGCAATTGGTGCTGATTGGCGACCCTATTTCAGGTTGATTGATAATACTAACTTTGGAGCCGATGGATTTGGTTTAAATATTAGATGGGTCTTTTAAATAAAACATTGGTTTAAGCCCATGTTTTTTTAATATTATATTTAAGTTCTCTTATCTAGTTTCATTTTCTATACTTTTATGATTTACAGATCATACACTTGCATATGTTTTTAAGGGCTATTCTCATAATTTCGCTATGTTCAATTCCTTAAGTAACTAAGTCTTTAAATAATAAAATCATATTTTCGATAAATGCATGTCAATTAATTATTGTGGATGAATGAAGAATTCTTAAAAAATCTTAAATTTATACCTTGTTTACTCTTATGTTTAAACCTGAAGGCTAAATAAAAGTCATTGATAACAAGTAAACCTGAAACTAAAACTAACAAAACCCTTATGAAGAAAAAAACACTTAATGCTTGTTTAGTTGCATTAATCATGTTGTTGCAAATACCAGCTGTTTTTGCACAACACAACGAAACAAACTCCTGGGTCCAGTTTCGTGGAATAAACAGAAACGGAGTTTCCTCGGATATCACAATTCCCGATAAAATGCCAAAATTGGTTTGGAAAAAAGAGATTGGTATGGGCTTTTCAGAAGTGACCATTTCCAACAATCGTTTGTATACCATGTTGGGTGAGCGAAATGACAGTGTAAGTGGTAGTACTTTTGTAGCCGCTTTCGATGCTAAAAACGGTAGTGAGATTTGGCGTACCAAAATCGATTCAACCTTTTTCGATGTCGATGGTTTTGGTGATGGACCAAGATCGACCCCTGCAATTGGTAAAGATTATATTTTTAGTTTTACCAGCCATGGAAAGTTAACTGCCAATGCCTTAAAAGATGGTAAAACCATTTGGCAAGTCGATTTTGTGAAGGAATTCGGAAGTACGCGTCCACGATGGGGTTTTTCTGCTTCTCCTGTATTGGTTGACGGTGTTTTAATCATGGAAGCCGGAGGTACCGATTCACGTGCCTTTATTGCCTTCGATATAAAATCAGGGAATGTTCTTTGGACAAAAGGGAATGGAAATGCCGGTTATAACTCACCGCTGGTTGCCGAAATTGAAGGCAAAACCAATATCATTTTTGCCAATGGCCGAACTTTGTACTCTTTAACAAGTAAAGGCGATACGCTTTGGACCTGGGCAATACCTGTTGGTGGACCAATGGCTATGCCTGTTGTTTACGATAATAATAAAATTTTTATATCAACCTTGCGTGGTGGTTTTGTAACTGCAGAAATTAAAAATAATACGGTTACACAACTTAAAACCGGTCCTACCATGAAGAATGATTATAGCTCTTCTTTATTCTATAAAGGGCATATCTATGGTTTCAATGTAGCTTCGCTGCAGTGTATCTCTCCGGAAACAGGCAAAAAAATGTGGACCAAGCGCGGTTTTGGTAAAGGCTCTTTAATCCGTGTGGACGATAAGCTAATTGTACTTTCCGATAAAGGTAAGCTGGCTGTGGTAAAAGCAGTTCCTGATGCCTATAATGAAATCGGAAGAGTGCAGGCTATTAAAGGGAAGTCATGGACTGCACCATCGTTTGCCGGAAAGCATGTATTTGTGCGTAACCTGACCGAAATGGCTTGTTATGTTTTTAACTAATATTTATAAAGAATTAAAAGATTATACAATGAAACGAAGAATAAACCAGGTGTTTAGCCTTATGTTGCTTCTGTGTCTGTCAAACGCAATTTTTGCACAAACAGCCGACGAAATCATTGCCAAACATATAAAAGCTCATGGTGGCGAAAAGAAATGGGCCAAGGTTGAATCCTTAAAGATTACAGGGAAGTTTACAGCTTTCAGTGTAGAAGAAGATTTTTACACGTACAAAACAAAAGCGGGCAATTACTATAGCGATCGCTATTTAGGTCAACATAAGATACTCGAAGTTTTTAGCGGGGAAAGTGGCTGGACCATTGATCCATGGCAGGGAATAAGCTATGCACGTAACCTGAATTCAGCTGAAGTAAATGTATTTTATCAAAAATCCGATCTGTTTACACCTTTCTATAAGTATAAAGAAAAAGGTTTGAAAGTAGAGTATACCGGTAAAGAAAATGTAGAGGGTGCTGATATGTTTGTGCTTAAGCTGACTCGTAAAAATGGTGGGCAGGAAACATGGTATCTTGATGCTAAAACCTATCTTGAGTTTAAGTGCGAATCAAACTGGGTCGATTTTGCTTATCCTTCGCAATGCGAAACTTATTTTGAAGATTTTCAGAAAGTGGATGGTTTAGTACTTCCTTTTTATGTAGAGCGTACTTTCGGGCAAAGAAACCGTGTGACAATTATTGAAAATGTAGATGTGAATCCGCAAATCGACAAAGCCATTTTCGAAATGCCTCGTCGCAAAGAGATGAAAAAGCTTGCTTTTTTAGAAGGTGACTGGGATGTTCAGATAGCTGTTATGACCCGCCGGGGAACTTGGTATCCGTTGGGGAATACAACTTCGAATATCGAATATGGAGCAACCAATATGCTGGAAGAGAATATCTCTTACGAAATGAATTTTCCTGTGAATATGAAGATAAATTATATTTATAGTGAGTCAACAGGTAAATACCGCCTTTCGGTTTTTAACGATTTAGAATCGTCCATCAATATTTTGGAAGGTGAATCTATCGATACAGCAATGGTAGTTGATGATTTGAATGTTTCGTATGGACAGAATGTACCAAGTACAGGGAATGTCCAACTATCTTTCAATAATATTCAAAAAGATGGATTTACGGTATTGCGTAAAATTTCCCGTGATAAAGGGAAAACCTGGATGCCAAGAGGTAAATTAATTTATACCCGAAAGAAATAAAATTACAATAGAATAACAAAGCTTCTTCCTTAGAAAAGGAAGGAGTTTTTTTATGTCTGAAATTTAACATGTGTTTGTAACAGTTTATGTAAGAGATGAATTGTGCGGAAGAAAATGTAACAGGTTTTTGAGAGAATAGTATCATTAGAAAATACCTTAATAAATCCTAAACAAAAACGCTTTGTTATCCGTAATAAGTGGGTAAATAAAATCCACTTTTTATGCTTAAAAAATCTACTTTTTGGAGGATTCTGTTTTTTTCTCTTGTGCTACAATTGCTTAGTGTTTCAGAAGCTTTTTCTACACAATTTTATGTGAGTGCTACAGGTGATAATTCAGACGGAACAACCTGGGCGAAAGCCTATGTTGATTTGGGGACAGCAATTTCAAATGCAGCTGTAAATGATACCATTTTTATTAAAGGAGGAACTTATGTAACCAATGAAGTTGCCTTAATAGAAGGTCTTAAGATCTTTGGCGGCTTTTCGGGGACCGAACTTTTTGGGGATGTTAATTTCTGGGAAAATCGCGATTATAATACTTACGAAACAATTCTTTCAGGTGATGTAAATGGCGATGACGATAATTTCACCAATACTGCTGATAATGCAGTGCGAGTATTAGAAAGCGGAGTTGCTAATGTTGAGATTGATGGCCTAACCATTACTGGAGGTTTTGCTACCGGGACTACTGGTGGTGGTATTAACCTTACCGGAGGAAGTATCAGTTTAGAGAATGTTACATTTTTCGAAAATTATGCAGCTAATGGTGGTGCATACTACGGAACTTCTACTACGATTAGTATTAATAATTCACTTTTTTACGGAAATGTTTGTACTTCAAATGGGGGAGCAATTTACAATAATGCTTGCCCTTTAACGGTTACAAATACAAATTTTATAAATAACAAACACTTCTCTAATACCTTGTCAAATACCCAGGTTTTTTATGGTATTGGTACTGCAACAGCCGATTTTATTAATACCATCGTCTGGAACGAAGTATATAATGATGGCTATATCTGGCCGGGAGAAAATACCGTTAATTTTTCATATTCTTATGTACAGGGGTCGGGAAGTGATAATTGGCGCACTACTTATGGTAACGATGGAGGCAATAACATTGACAACTACCCATGGTTTAAAGATATTGCTGCTCTCGATTTTTCAGTTTATGCCAATTCACCATTATTGAATAATGGAAATGCAACCTATGGGAATAATATAGGCCAGTTTCAGGGAGCAGGAACAGATTTAAATGAAGTTTATGTGAAGTCTGATGCAAGTGGGACTGGTGATGGTTTAAGTTGGATAAATGCTTATGCTGATTTAAAAGCGGCCATAGATGCTGCACCAAATGCTACGAAAATATATGTCGCAAAAGGAACCTATAAACCGCATGCCAGTAAAAGCGACTCATCTTTTACCATTCGTAAAGGTATCTGGTTGTATGGTGGTTTTGCAGGTGATGAGGTTTCAATAGATCAAACCGTATTGGATAACCGCGATTTCACGGTCAATGAAGTAATTCTGTCGGGTGACCTGAATGGTGATGACAATGGTTTTACAAATAATTTTGAAAATAGTTGGCATGTTGTTAAAATTAATTCATTAGAGGCTAATATTGTTATTGATGGTTTTACAATAGCACATGGTTGTGCCGATTTTTATTCTGTTGAAGATAATAAAGGAGCCGGAATTTATATTAACCTGGCTAATACTGAAATCTCGAACTGTAAATTCGAATACAATTATGCAGATTATTACGGAGGTGCTATTTATTCAATGAGTAGTAATAATATCTTTAAAGGTCTTTTTGTCTTGAATAATGAAGGTGATCTTGATGGTTCTTCGTTCTATATTAAATCTGGAAAATCTGAAATTATTAATTCAACCATCATTAAAAATGGTATTGAGGATAATAATGAATCAATTTATACTTCGGCAGCAACTGTGGATGTTATAAATACCATTTTTTGGGATAATTATCCAACAGTTGATTTTAATTCAACGACCATGAATGTTCAAAATAGCTTAATTCAAGGTTGTGGTGCCAGTGGAGCACAATGGAATACAGACTGGGGAATTGATGGAGGAAATAATATTGATGAGTTTCCGTTTTTTGTCTCTTTGGGTGAAAACGATGTTCGCCTGCTGGCTAACTCAGGTGCATACAACACTGGTAATGTAACTTATGGCAATAATATGGGCTATTTCCAGAATACTGCTGTTCCATTGCCTGATCCGTTTTATGTTAAAGCTGATGCAATAGGAAATAATGACGGATCTGATTGGACAAACGCCTTTACAAATTTAAAACAAGCCATAGACCAGTCTGTAACCACACAAAAAATTTATGTAGCTGCTGGGACTTATTATCCTGATGCTGCCGATCGTACTGTTTCATTCTACCTAAAAGATTATGTGGAAATATATGGTGGGTTTGCAGGTGATGAAACTGGTATTGATCAAACAGTAATTGATAACCGTGATCTGAAAAATAATCAAACCATATTGAGTGGAGATATTGATAAAGACGGAACACCCGGCGGAAACAGCTATAATGTATTTGATATTCGCAATGTGGATACCACTGCCATTTTAGATGGTTTTGTAATTACAAGAGGTTACGCTTCGGGAACCAGTCCCGATTTTGAAGACCGGGGTGCAGGTATGTTCTTGTATAAATCCGAACCGCAACTTCGTAATCTGCTAATTACAGATAATACTGCCAAGCAAGGTGGTGGTGCTTATTTTTACA